>Ga0160469_100112_pt1 | contig 120499 bp, 103 predicted proteins | sample HID1972M_E11MG_FD_108246 | JGI IMG/M metagenome (GOLD analysis project Ga0160469, IMG submission 108246) | Enriched pill bug-associated microbial communities from UW Madison campus, WI, USA - HID1972M_E11 MG | ecosystem: Host-associated > Arthropoda: Insects > Digestive system > Unclassified ...
AACTTGGCCGACAGCACCGTCGCAATCGCCGCCGTCAGCGTCGTCTTGCCATGGTCCACGTGTCCGATCGTGCCCACGTTCACGTGCGGCTTCGTGCGCTCGAATTTTCCTTTTGCCATTTTTCAGTCCTCGAAAGAGCAATGCCCGTGTGTTGGTTTAACGTCTGCACCGTGTTGCCTGATCCCCCGCCACGGGCAGCGAGGGGCACACGGTCGCAGACAGAACGGGGAAGGAATTACTTGGAGCGAGCCGCGACGATCGCCTCGGCCACGTTGCGCGGCGCTTCCGCGTAGTGCTTGAATTCCATCGTGTAGGTGGCACGGCCCTGCGACATCGAGCGCAGCGTGGTCGAGTAGCCGAACATTTCCGACAGCGGCACTTCGGCCTTGATCAGCTTGCCGCCGCCGACCATGTCGTCCATGCCCTGCACCATGCCGCGGCGGCTGGACAGGTCGCCCATCACGTTGCCGGCGTAGTCCTCGGGCGTTTCCACTTCCACGGCCATCATCGGCTCGAGGATGACCGGGCTGGCCTTCTTGCAGCCGTCCTTGAAGCCGAAGATGGCGGCCATCTTGAACGCCTGCTCAGACGAGTCCACGTCGTGGTACGAGCCGAAGGTCAGCGTGACCTTCACGTCGACCACCGGGTAGCCGGCCAGCACGCCGGTGTTGAGCGCCTCGACCACGCCCTTTTCCACCGCCGGGATGTACTCGCGCGGCACCACGCCGCCCTTGATGGCGTCGACGAACTCGAAGCCCTTGCCGGCCTCCTGCGGCTCGATGGTGAACACCACGTGGCCGTACTGACCCTTGCCGCCCGACTGGCGCACGAACTTGCCTTCGACTTCCGAGACCGTCTTGCGGATGGTTTCGCGGTAGGCCACCTGCGGCTTGCCGACGTTGGCTTCCACGCCGAACTCGCGCTTCATGCGGTCGACGATGATTTCCAGGTGCAGCTCGCCCATGCCGGCGATGATGGTCTGGCCCGATTCCTCGTCGGTGTTGACGCGGAAGGACGGGTCTTCCGAAGCCAGGCGCTGCAGGGCGATGCCCATCTTCTCCTGGTCGGCCTTGGTCTTGGGCTCCACGGCCTGGCGGATCACGGGCTCGGGGAATTCCATGCGCTCCAGCGTGATGATGGCGTTCGGGTCGCACAGGGTTTCGCCGGTGGTCACGTCCTTCAGGCCCACGCAGGCGGCGATGTCGCCGGCGCGGATCTCGTCGATCTCGATGCGGTCGTTGGCCAGCATCTGCACGATCCGGCCGATGCGCTCCTTCTTGCCCTTGACCGGGTTGAAGACGGTGTCGCCCTTGGACAGCACGCCCGAGTAGACGCGCACGAAGGTGAGCTGGCCCACGTAGGGGTCGGTCATCAGCTTGAAGGCCAGGGCCGAGAACTTCTCGGAATCGTCGGCCTTGCGGCTGGCTTCCTTCTCGTCGTCGTCGGTGCCATGCACCGGCGGGATGTCCATCGGCGAGGGCATGAGCTCGATCACGGCGTCGAGCATGCGCTGCACGCCCTTGTTCTTGAAGGCCGAGCCGCACAGCATCGGCTGGATCTCGCCGGCGATGGTGCGCGTGCGCAGGCCCAGCGTGATCTCTTCCTCGGTGAGGTCGCCCTCCTCGAGGTACTTGTTCATCAGTTCCTCGGAGGCCTCGGCGGCGCTCTCGACCATCTTCTCGCGCCATTCCTTGGCGGACTCGAGCAGGTCGGCCGGGATCTCGGCGTACTCGAACTTCATGCCCTGCGAGGCCTCGTCCCAGAGGATCGCCTTCATCTTGCGCAGGTCGACCACGCCCTGGAACTTGTCCTCGGCGCCGATCGGGATCACGATCGGCACGGGGTTGGCCTTCAGGCGGTCCACCATCATCTGGCGCACGCGGAAGAAGTTGGCGCCGACGCGGTCCATCTTGTTGACGAAGGCCAGGCGCGGCACCTTGTACTTGTTGGCCTGGCGCCAGACGGTTTCGGACTGGGGCTGCACGCCGCCGACCGAGTCGTACACCATCACGGCGCCGTCGAGCACGCGCATGGAACGCTCCACCTCGATGGTGAAGTCCACGTGGCCGGGGGTGTCGATGATGTTGATGCGGTGCTCGGGAAAGGACAGGTCCATGCCCTTCCAGAAACAGGTCACGGCCGCCGAGGTGATGGTGATGCCGCGCTCCTGCTCCTGCTCCATCCAGTCGGTGGTCGCCGCGCCGTCATGCACCTCGCCCAGCTTGTGGGTGACGCCGGTGTAGAACAGGATGCGCTCGGTCGTGGTGGTCTTGCCGGCGTCGATGTGCGCGGAGATACCGATGTTGCGGTAGCGCTCGATGGGGGTCTTGCGGGCCATGATTTACTTTCTTGAACGGATGAAAGCCCGCCCACCACACGGAGGGTCGGGCTTCCAGCCTGGTGATAAACGGGCGGTTTCTTAGAAGCGGAAGTGACTGAAGGCCTTGTTCGCCTCGGCCATGCGGTGCACTTCGTCACGCTTCTTCATCGCGCCGCCACGGCCTTCCGTGGCTTCCATCAGCTCGTTGGCCAGACGCAGGGCCATCGACTTCTCGCCGCGCTTGCGCGCGGCTTCCTTGATCCAGCGCATCGACAGCGCCAGACGGCGCACGGGGCGCACCTCGACCGGAACCTGGTAGTTGGCACCACCGACGCGGCGGGACTTCACCTCGACCATCGGCTTGACGTTGTTGATGGCGATGGTGAAGGCTTCCAGCGGGTCCTTGCCCGGGTTCTTCTTCTCGATGAAGTCGAGCGCGCCGTAGATGATGCGCTCGGCGACCGCCTTCTTGCCGCCTTCCATGATCACGTTCATGAATTTGGACAGCTCGACATTGCCGAATTTCGGATCCGGCAGGATTTCACGTTTGGGGACTTCGCGACGACGTGGCATTTTCGTAAACCTCTTGCTTCAGTTGGCACCGCTTCCGCAGCACCGCGAGAGCCATCGGGACTCTCACTTACTCGACCCACGCGAAGGATGTCGCGCCTCGGGTCACTACGCTCGAACCACCCGCCAGGCGGCACGAACACCGAAAAACAGACCGATCAGGCCTTCTTGGGGCGCTTGGCGCCGTACTTGGAACGCGACTGCTTGCGGTCTTTCACGCCTTGCAGGTCGAGCGAACCGCGCACGATGTGGTAGCGCACACCCGGCAGGTCCTTCACCCGGCCGCCGCGCACCAGCACCACGCTGTGCTCCTGCAGGTTGTGGCCTTCGCCGCCGATGTAGGAAATGACTTCGAAGCCGTTGGTCAGGCGGACCTTGGCGACCTTGCGAAGCGCCGAGTTCGGCTTCTTGGGGGTCGTGGTGTAGACCCGGGTGCAGACGCCGCGACGCTGCGGCGAGTTCTGCATGGCAGGGCTCTTCGACTTGATCTTTTCGACCTCGCGACCCTGGCGCACCAGTTGATTGATGGTTGGCATGAATGAATTAGTCCCAAAACGCCCCGGCCCGGCCGACGTGACGGCTGCGGGCGCGGCAAATGACGAAAACGTGAAACCCTTCGGATTTTTCCGAAAAGCCTGCGAGTATAACGCGCAGGCCGGAAGCCGGCAAATCCGCCCGCCCCGGCGCCCCTACTTGATCCAGAGGCGCACCGCGTCCCAGGCCCGGCCGAGCAGGCCGGCCTGCTCCACCGCTTCCAGGGTCACCAGCGGCACTTCGGTCACCGGCTGCTCGTCCAGGGTGATCTTGAGCGAGCCCACCGGCTGGTAGCGGGTGAAGGGCGCGACCAGCGGATCCGGGCGCGCGACCTGGGTCTTGAGCTTGCTCGCCGAGCCCGAGGGCACGGCCACGACGATCGGCTCCGGCCGGCCGAGCTTGAGGGTGTTGGACTTGCCCTTCCAGACCGCCGGGCTGGCCACCGGCTGGCCGCCGTCGAACAGCTTGACCGCGTCGTAGGCGGTGTAGCCCCAGTTCAGCAGCTTCTGCGCCTCGTTGGCGCGGGCGTTCTCGCTCGCGGCGCCGAGCACGATCGTCAGCAGCCGCCGGCCGCCGGCCAGGTTGGGGAAGTCGCGCTTGGCGGTCACGATCATGCAGTAGCCGGCGGCGTTGGTGTGGCCGGTCTTCAGGCCGTCGACGGTGGGGTCGCGGAACAGCAGCAGGTTGCGGTTGGTGTCGTTGGTCGACGGCGTGCCCGGGTAGCGGTACTTCTGCATCGCGTAGTAGTGCACGTACTCCGGGAAGTCGCGCATCAGCCGGGTGGCCAGGATGCTCAGGTCGCGCGCGGTGGTGGTGTGGCCCGGCTCGGTGAGCCCCTCGGGGTTCTTGTAGGTGGTGTTCTTCATGCCCAGCGCCTTGGCCTGCTCGTTCATGAGCTGCACGAAGCGCTCGACCGACCCGCCCACGCCCTCGGCCAGCGCCACGGTGGCGTCGTTGCCGGACTGCACGATCACGCCCTTGATCAGGTCTTCCACCGGCACCTGCATCTTGGGGTCGATGAACATGCGCGAGCCGGGCATCTTCCAGGCGCGGGTGCTCACCGGCAGGGTCTGCGCCAGGGTGATCTTCTTGGCCTTGAGCGCGTCGAACACGATGTAGGCGGCCATGAGCTTGGTCAGCGACGCCGGCTCGACCGGCGTGTCGATGTCCTTCTGGGCCAGGATCTGGTTGGCGGTGACGTCCAGCAGCAGGTAGCTGCGGGCGGCGACCTCGGGCGCGGCGGGCGCCTGCGCGCCGGCGAACGAGCAGGCCAGCGCGGCCATGGCCAGCAGCAGCGTGCGCAGCACTTCGGGAAGACGGATCATGGATGCAGAACGAAAAAGAGAAAGAGGAAGAAGAATCAGCCGGCGCGCAGGTGGCGGGTGACGAGCTGCTTGAGCAGGGGCAATTGTCCGTGAAAGAAGTGGCCGCCTCCCGGCACCACCGTGACGGGCAGCGACTGCGGCCGCGCCCAGTCCATCACCGCGGCCAGCGGCACGGTGTCGTCCTGCTCACCGTGCACGACCAGCGTGCGCTCGTGCGCCTCGGGCGGCAGGGTCGCCACCTGGAAACGCGCCGCGGCCGTGCCCACCAGCACGGCCTGGCGGATCTCGCGCGCCGGCCACAGGCGCGCGACCGCCTGGCTGGCCACGAAGGCGCCGAAGGAGAAGCCGGTGATCGCCAGCGGGCCTTGCGGCGCGAGCGATTCCACCACCTGGCAGAAATCCTCCAGCTCGCCGCGCCCCTCGTCGTGCACGCCCTCGCTGGCGCCGACGCCGCGGAAGTTGAAGCGCAGCGCCGTCCAGCCGCTGGCGACGAAGGCGCGCGCGAGCGTCTGCACCACCTTGTTGTCCATGGTGCCGCCGAACAGCGGGTGCGGATGCGCGATGACGGCGATGCCGGCCGGCGACGCGTCGTCGGCCGGCGCGTCGCGCAGCACCTCGATCGCGCCGGCGGCGCCCTGCAGGCTGAGTTTTTCGGTTCGGGAGTTCATGGTCTTGCGGCTGGGGTCCGGACGGTGCGGCGCGCCTCGGCGCGGGCGGGCTCTTTCTGGAGCGGCGGAAGGCCGGAAAGTTCTCGTTCAGCGGCCGACGTCGGGGGGCAGCAGCAGGCGCTCGACGATGTGCCCGTCGCGCAGGTGCGAATCGACGATCTCGTCGATGTCCTCCTCGTCCACGAAGCTGTACCAGACGGCCTCGGGATACACCACCGCCACCGGCCCGCCGGCGCAGCGGTCCAGGCAGCCGGCCTTGTTCACCCGCACCTGGCCGACGCCGGCCAGCCCCGCCTGCTTCACGCGCGACTTGCAGCGGTCGAAGCCGGCCTGCGCATTGTGATGGGCACAGCAATCCTCGCCGTTCTTGCGCTCGTTGAGGCAGAAGAAGATGTGACGGCTGTAGTAGCCCGTGGGGGCGTTGGCGGGTGTCGGCATCCGCTGGATTCTAGGGTCTGCCCTATGTTCGCACCGGGCGCCGCGTCAGCGCGACCAGCGCGTAGCCGAGCGTGGCGAACGGCCAGAGCCAGCCCAGCCACTGCGCCAGCCCGTGGAAGCGGATGAAGCGCCCCTGCTCCCAGGTGGCCAGGGTCTGCGCGAAGTAGGCGCTCTCCGGCGCCTGGTTCAGCAGGCTCAGGTGCAGCACCAGCGCCAGCATCAGCAGCCCCATGCACAGGCGCCGCGGCGCGGGCAGCAGCGTGATGCCGATCACCAGCGCCGCGCCCAGGCCCACCTGCACCGGCAGGCTCAGCCAGGCCCAGGCGTGCGAAGGCCCGTAGCTCAGCGCCGCCGACAGGGCGCTGGCGAGCACACCCGCCGCGAGCAGGCCCGGCAGCAGCAGCGCCCGCCGCCCGATCGAACGGGTGACGGCGAAGCCCAGCAGGCACGGCACCAGCGCGCCGAGCATCACGCACAGCAGCTCGACGCCCGGCACCAGCGGCTGCAGCTCGAACTGGCGCAGGGGCATCCATTCGAGGAAGGGCGTGTCCAGCAGGAATTCCGCGATCGCGGTTTCCAGTCGCTCGAACACCTGCCCCAGGCCGAAGGGCACCGCCGCCGGGAACAGCAGGGCGAAGGGCCACAGCGCCAGCAGCACCAGCGCGCCCCGCGCATCGTCGACGAACCAGCTCGAGCGCGCCCGGCTCCAGTGCGCGACGGCGCCCAGCCGCTCCAGCGCGGCCGCCAGCGCCGCCCCCGCCAGGGCGCCGGCGGCATTGAGCCCCATGTCCACGTTCGACGGAATGCGCACCGGCAGGTAGCTCTGCAGCGTTTCCATCGCGAAGGCGATCGCCGTGCCCGCCACGGTGGCGCGCAGCATCGCGCGCAGTGCGCCCGCGCCGGGCTGCATGCGCAGTACCGCCAGGGCGGCCAGGAAGCCGAAGGGCACGTAGCCGGCGACGTTGATGGCGAAGTCGAAGCCGGTCCAGTACTTGGGCCAGGGTGCCCACAGGAAGGACCAGGGGGCGATACCCTGGTCGCGCCAGTCGGCGAAAGGGTAGAGGCTGGCGTAGACGATCAGCGCCGCGTAGGCGAGCGCCAGCGGCAGGGCGGCCGTCTTGTGGGACGAAGGCGAAGCCACCGGCGGCGCGTCAGAAGGGCTTGACCACCACCAGCACGACGATCCCGAGCAGCAGCAGCACCGGCAGTTCGTTGAACCAGCGGTACCAGCGGTCGCTGCGCCGGTTGCCGCCGGCATCGAAACGCCGCAGCAGCACGCCGCAGCCGTGGTGGTAGCCCAGCACCAGCAGCACCAGCCCCAGCTTGGCGTGCATCCAGCCGTTGCCTTCGCTCGCCGGCCCGCGCCCGATGCCATAGCCCAGCCACAGCCACAGGCCGAAGACCAGCGCCGGCAGCGCCAGCAGGGTGGTGAAGCGCATCAGCCGGCGCGCCATCAGCAGCAGGCGTGCGCGCTCGGCGATCGACTCGGGCGGCACCATCGCCAGGTTCACGAAGATGCGCGGCAGGTAGAACAGCCCCGCGAACCAGCTCACGACGAACACGATGTGCAGGGATTTGATCCAGAGCATGCGGCAGTTTAGTGGCGCCCCCGGCCAGGCGGCGAAGGGCAAAAAATGGACAAAAAAAAGCCCGGCGTCGAACGCCGGGCCACGAAGCCCTTTTGCTGTCACACATCAAGGCACCCGCTCAGGGAGGAAAAGCGGGGGACGGCAAGCCGTCCAAGACAGAATTTAACAAAGCCAAATGAAGGCTTCAAGCGTTGCGTAACGATTTTTTGACATTTAAGCTACATATTAGTAATTCTTAAGTATTCATTTTAAGCGATATACTGTAACTTTATAGACAGTTTTTCAGGACGAACGGTCGTGCTGGCGAGGCGCCTGGTACGGCTTCGTACTTGGGGCACAATTTTCCGCATGACCCCCTATGCCCCCTTTCCTGCCGGCCGGCCGCGGCGACTGCGCCGCGATGCCTTCACGCGCGACCTGGTGCGCGAACATGCACTGAGCGCCCGCGACCTGATCTATCCCGTGTTCGTCCAGGAGGGTGAGAACCGGCGCGATGCGGTGCCGTCCATGCCCGGGGTCGACCGCCTGAGCCTCGACCTGCTGCTGCCCGTGGCCGAGCAGTGTGTCGCGCTGGGCATCCCGGTGATGGCGCTGTTTCCGGTCGTCGACGCGGCGCGCAAGACGCCGGCGGGCGACGAGGCCTTCAACCCGGACGGCCTGATCCCGCGCGTGGTGGCGGCGCTGAAGGCCCGCTTTCCCGAGCTGGGCGTGATGACCGACGTGGCGCTCGATCCCTACACCAGCCACGGGCAGGACGGGCTGCTCGATCCCACCGGCTACATCCTCAACGAGGAAACGGTGCAGGTGCTGGTCAGGCAGGCGCTCGCGCAGGCCCAGGCCGGCGTGGACATCGTGGCGCCCAGCGACATGATGGACGGCCGGATCGGCGCGATCCGCCAAGCGCTGGAGGGCCAGGGGCACATCCACACCCGGATCATGGCCTACAGCGCCAAGTACGCCAGCGCCTTCTACGGCCCGTTCCGCGACGCCGTGGGCTCGGCCTCCAGCCTGGGCAAGGCCGACAAGAAGGTCTACCAGATGGACCCGGGCAACAGCGACGAGGCGCTGCGCGAGGTCGCGCTGGACATCGCCGAAGGCGCCGACATGGTGATGGTCAAGCCCGGCATGCCCTACCTGGACATCGTGCGCCGCGTGAAGGACGCGTTCCGCGTGCCCACCTTCGCCTACCAGGTCAGCGGCGAGTACGCGATGCTCAAGGCCGCCGCGGGGCACGGCTGGCTCGACCACGATGCGGTGATGCTCGAGAGTCTGCTGGCCTTCAAGCGCGCCGGCGCCGACGGCGTGCTGACCTATTTCGCGCTCGACGCCGCCCGCCTGCTGCGCGAGCGCTGACGCGGGCCGCCCGGCGCCGCCGGGCCGCATTCCCCACGCAGGCAGAACGGACGGACGGCAGATGCGCATCTTCGAGATCGACGACACCCAGGTCCGCGAGTACGACACGCTCGCGCCCTTCACCCGGCCGGGCGCCTGCGCCAGCGGCTATCTGTGGCTGTCGCTCACGCGCACCGAATTTCGCGATGCGCTGGCCGAGGTGCAGGCGGTGCTGCAGGCGCTGTGCGGCACGCCGCTGGTCGACCTGCACGTGAGCGACCTGCGCAACGACCAGCTGCCGTCCCACTACGACTACACCTCGCAGTACGACGTGCTGGTGATGCGCCGGCTCGGCACGGGCGCGGGCGAGGCGGGCACCGAGCCGCTGCTGCGCGGCGGGCCCCCGGTGCTGCGGCGCATCGACACGCGGCCCGTCGGCTTCGCGCTGTTCGACCGGGTGCTGCTGTCGGTGCATCCCGAGGACGGCACCGTGCGCGATGCCTTCGCCGCCCGCCTCGTCGCCTCGGACGCGGCCGCCGCCGCGCCCGCCATCGACGTGCGCGCCACCAGCGCGCGGCTGCCGACGGGCCCGGCGGACCTGATGCTGCGCATCGTCAACCAGATCGTCGACGGCTACCTCGACCTGCGGCGCGAGCTCACCAAGCAGCTGGACCACTGGCAGAGCGAGCTCGTCGACCCGCGCAGCCGCTTCGCCAACTGGAGCGCGCTGATGCAGTCGCGCCAGGCGCTGCACCACCTCGACGAGATCTGCGAGGACCAGCGCGCCGCCATCCAGGACTGGACCGATTCGCTGGAGACGCTGCCCGCGCCCGAGACCGAGGCCGACCAGCGCGAGCGCGAACTGCTGCTGGTGCGCAGCCGCGACGTGCTCGAACACATCGAGCGTGTGGTGCACCACGTGCACCGGCTGGAGCGCAATGCCGAGACGGCGGTGCAACTGCACTTCAGCGTGCAGAGCCACCGCACCAACGACATCATGCGCGTGCTGACGGTGCTCACCGCCATCTTCCTGCCGCTGAACCTGATCGCCGGCATCTTCGGCATGAACTTCGAGTTCATCCCGCTGGTGCACGCGACCGACGGCTTCTGGATCGCCATGGGCGCGATGCTGCTCATCGCGCTCGTCCTGGTCCTGGTGTTCTGGCGCAAGCGCTACCTGGCGCGCACGGCGCGCTGACCCATGAAAAAAGGCCGGGCGACGCGCTGTGCGCGTCGCCCGGCCTCGTGCGTGATCGGCGCAGCCGATTACAGCTTGCTGCCGCCGTTCTGGGCAGCGGCGCGCACGTCCACCGGGTTGGGCAGGGTCGAGATCACCTTGCTGTCCACGCGCGAGCCGGCGCTCACGTTCTGGTCGGGCCTGGCGGCGGCGCGCACCGCTTCGGCCTGGACGACCGCGCGGTCCTTGGACACCGCCACGGTTTCCGCGCCGCGCGAACCGCGCACCACGTTCTGGTTCGGCGCCGAGGCGGCACGCACGGCTTCGGCGTTCACGTCGGCACGGCTGAGCGCCGACACCGGCGCTTGCACGCCTTCATAGGTTTCGGCCTGCGCGCCGACGGCGGCGAGGAGCGAGAGGGCGGCAGCGGCAACGATTCGCGAGGTCTTCATGGCGATTCCTTCGGATGACAGGGTGGAAAAGAAAGAAACATCAGGCCGCCGGAGCGGCCGGCAACTCACAGCGCGGCTTGGCGCGTGAACGACACGGTGGGCTTGCTGTAGGCCGCAGGGATTTCGCTGTTCACGAACGCCTTGCGATCGAGGTTCTGGTTCGGGGCATGGGCCTCGGCCACGGCATCGGCGCGCACGCGGGCACGGTCCGTCGAGGCCGTCAGCGGGGCGATCACGCCGGCCGATGCGCCTTCGGCGTAGGGGTCGGCGCCGTGTGCGGCGGCCACGGCTTCGGCAGCGACGTCGGCGCGGCTGAGCGCAGACACGGGCGCCAGCACGCCTTCGTAGGTTTCGGCCTGCGCGCCGGCGGCGGCGAGAATGGACAGGGCGGCAGCGGCGATGATCTTGGAGGTCTTCATTTCAGTATTCCTTGAGGTTCATGGGTGTTCGAACGCAGTCTTGGTGGGTGGCCGTCCGTCCTGGACAACCGCCGCGCTCGAGGCCTTGTTCGCTCAGGCTGGCTGATGGGCTGGCCTGTGAGATGAATTGTGGTTGCGATCCCTAGGGAAAAACCCTTGAGAATCGAACCATGGTGTTCATGAAATGGAAACAATGAAGGGCGCTCGATGGACAGCCTCGACCTGATCAAGACCTTCCGCGAAGTGGCGGCGCAAGGCAACTTCTCGCGCGCCGCGAAGAAGCTCGACATGTCAAAGGCGACGGTGAGCAAGTACGTGGCGGAACTGGAGGCGCGCTTCGGCGTGCGTCTGCTCAACCGCTCCACGCGCTCGGTGAGCCTGACCGATGCGGGGCAGCTGCTCATCGAGCGCAGCACGCCGATGATCGAGATGGTCGAGCTCACGCAGGCCGAGCTGCAGGAGCGCGCCAGCCAGCCCAGCGGCCGGTTGAAGATCTCGGCGCCGCACGGCATGGGCAGCGGCGACCTGCCGAACCTGCTGGCCGAGTACATGCGCTACTACCCGGACGTGCGCATCAGCCTGCAGCTGACCAACCGCGAGGTGGACCTGGCCGAGGAAGGCATCGACGTGGAGCTGCGCGCCGGGCCGATCGAGGATGCGAACCTGATCGTGCGCAAGCTGCTGCGCGTCGACATGGTGGTGTGCGCCTCGCCGCTGTATTGGCGCAAGCACGGCAAGCCGGGGCATCCGCGCGACCTGGCCACGCACGAGGCGCTGACGCACAGCTCGCTGGGCAGCAACCCGGTGTGGCGCTTCGAGGATGGCGGCCAGGCGCTGGACGTGCCGGTGCGCAGCCGGATGGACAGCACCGAAGGCGCGCCGCTGATCCAGGTGGCGATGCATGGCTTCGGCGTGCTCTACGCCCCCTCGCTGCTGGTGCAGCCTCAGCTCGACAACGGCGAGCTCGTTGCCGTGTTGAAGGACTACGTGCGGCAGGACATGTGGCTGTCGGCCGCCTACCTGCAGCGGCGCCACAACAGCGCCGCGCTGCGCGCACTGCTCGACTTTCTGCAATCGCGCGTGGGCAAGCGCGGCAAGGCGAAGAAGTAGCGCCCCGGGCTTCGCCGGACCGCCGGGTGCGCGGCCGGAGGCGGGCTTCAGTCCAGCCCGAACAGTGCCGCCGCGTTGGCCCAGGCGATGCGCCGCGCCACGTCGGGCGGCAGCCCGCCCAGCCAGGTGCGATAGCCGGCCATGAGCGCGTCGTAGGCGCTCCAGCGCTGGTTGACCCAGGTGTCGGAGCCGACCATGAAGCGCTGCGGGTACGCGAGGATCAGTTCGCGCCATTCGGGGCACAGCCGGCCGCCCTCGCAGGTGAGCCCGGGCCGGTAGGACAGCTCGCCCATGAGCAGCGGGTAGCGCTCGAGCAGCTCGCGCACGCGCGCCACCGGTGGGCCGCCGATGCCGGTGTGGGCCCAGATCAGGCGCAGCGAGCGCCCCTTCGACGGCGCGTGCGCCATCAGCATGTCGATCGCCACGTCGTCCACGTGGGCCAGCACCGCCAGGCCGCGCGTCTCGGCCAGTGCGATCAGCTTCTTCGCCACCGGGCCGTCGGCGTTGACGCTGTCGTAGAGATGGAATTCGCCGATGCCGCGGTACGGCCCGGCCGGGGTGCCGCGCGCGAGTTCGGCCAGCACCATCTCGTGGATGCTCTCGTCGCGGAACCAGTTGGTGTAGTCGGCGCGGTTGCGGTACAGGCGCACGAAGGGCACCACCGTCACGCCCGCCTCGCGCGTCTCGCGTGCGGCGGCCAGCGTCTGCGTGCCGGCGTTGGGACGCGAGTTGGCGATGATCGCCTTCACGCCGTTGCGCTGCATGCGCGCCAGCGCCTCGGCCGGCGGGAAGGGGCCGGTGTCGCCGTCCCAGGCCTCCTCGTTGTAGTGCAGATGGGCGTCGAACAGCGGGCCCTCGTAGCCGGCCGCGCGCGCGCCGAGGGCTGCGGCCAGCAGGGCGGCGGCGAACGCGGCGGCGAGCGCCCGGCCCATGCGGCTAGCCCAGGTGCTTGGCGAAGAAGGCCAGCGTGCGCTCGCGCGCCAGCTTGGCCGCCTCGGCGTTGTAGGAGCCGCGCTGGTCGCAGTTGAAGCCGTGGTCCGCCTCGTAGACGTGCACCTCCACCTCGGGATGCGCCTTCTTGAAGTTCTCCACCGTCTCCAGCGGGATCCAGTGGTCCTTGTTGCCGAAGTGCGCGAGCACCGGCACCTTGGGCTGGCGCGCGCTTTCCTCGGGTGTGGTCATGCCGCCGCCGTAGTGCGGCGCCGCGGCCGACAGGCCCTGCAGTTCCGCCGCCGCGCGCCAGGTCAGCAGGCCGCCCCAGCAGTAGCCCACGATGCCCACCTTGCCGCCGCGCCCGGCATAGGCCACGGCCGCCTGCAGATCCTGCTGCACGCCCGGCGCGGGCAGCGCCTCCACCGCGGTCTTGAGCGCGAAGCCGTCCTTCATGTCCTGCTCCTCGTAGCCGAGCTCGACGCCGGGCTTGACGCGGTGGAAGGTGGCCGGCGCCACCGCCAGGTAGCCCTCGGCCGCGTAGCCGTCGGCCACCGAGCGGATGTGCGAGTTGACCCCGAAGATTTCCTGCACCACCACGACCGCGCCCTTGGGCTGGCCGGCGGGCTCGGCGACGTAGGCGGGAAAGGTGAAGCCGTCTGCGGCGGTGAGATCGATGAATTGACCCATGGTTGTCATGCTCCTTCGGAAGTGGTGGATGGTGATTGCAATGCGCGCTCGACGAAGTCGAGCCGGTCCTGGCCCCAGAAGATCTCGCCGTCGATCACGTAGCTGGGGGCGCCGAACACGCCGAGATCGACCGCCTGCTGCGTGTAGGCCTCGTAGCGTTCCTGCACCGCCTGGCTGAGCGAGTGATCGAGGCGGCGCGCCGGGAGTTCCTGCTCGGCCAGCAGCGCCGCCAGCACGGCGGGGTCGGCAATGTTGCGCTGCTGCGCCCACACCGCGGCGAACACTGCGCCGGCCAGCCGCAGCGCGGCGGCGGTGCCGTCCTGGTCATCCACCGCGATGATCAGCCGCGCCGCATCGTCGGCGGCGACGGGAAAGAACTTCGGCTGCGGGTTCAGCGGCACGCCGAGATGGCGCGAGAAGCGCGCCAGCTCGACCAGCCGGTAGGCCTGGCGCTGGGGCGCGCGCCTGGCCAGCGGCAGCCCGCCGGAGATCGGGAAGACCGTGCCCAGGTCGACCGGGCGCAGGCGCACTTCGGCCTTCGCGGCCTCGGCGATCGCACACAGGCGCGCATGGCCGAGGTAGGTCCAGGGACTCTGCGGCGCAAAGTAGCAGTCGATCGAGCGGCGCAAGGCGGTTCCTTTTTTCCTTCGGCGAGGGACGGCGGATGGTTTAATCGAAAGCGGTCTGCTTTTTTAACTGACGCGCAGCTTTTGTGCAGGAGGTCGGTCTTGGAACAGGTGCTGTTGATCACCGGCGGCGGCCGCGGCATCGGTGCCGCCACCGCCCTGCTCGCCGCCCGGCGCGGATTCGCCGTGGTCGTCAACTATGCCAGCAACTCGCTGGCCGCCGATGAAGTGGTGCGCACGATCCGCGCCGGCGGCGGCACGGCGACGGCGGTGCAGGCCGACGTGGGCGACGAAAAGCAGGTGCTGGCGATGTTCGAGCGCATCGACGCGCGCTTCGGCCGGCTCACGGCGCTGGTGAACAACGCCGGCGTGGTCGACGTGCAGGCGCGCGTGGACGAAATGACCGCCGCGCGGCTGGAACGCATGCTGCGCATCAACGTGATCGGCAGCTTCCTGTGCGCGCGCGAGGCTGTCAAGCGCATGAGCACCCGCCAGGGCGGCTGCGGCGGCGCGATCGTCAATGTCTCCAGCGCCGCCGCGCGCCTGGGCTCGCCCGGCCAGTACGTGGACTATGCGGCCAGCAAGGGCGCGATCGACAGCTTCACTGTCGGGCTGGCCAAGGAGGTGGCCGAGGAAGGCATCCGCGTCAACGCGGTGCGCCCGGGCCTGATCGACACCGACATCCACGCCTCCGGCGGCATGCCCGAGCGCGCCTTCGAACTCGCGCCGACGGTGCCGATGAAGCGCACCGGCACCGCGCAGGAGGTCGCCGAGGCGATCGTGTGGCTGCTCTCCGACGGGGCCAGTTACACGACGGCGGCGCTGCTGGACGTGGCGGGCGGACGCTGAGGCGCCATCGGTTTCATCAGCGCAACGCGTCCACCCACTGCACCAGTTCGGCCACCGCCGCATCGCTGGCCGCCGCCAGCGCCTTCACGCCGCCGGGCGCGTCGGCGCTGGGCGCGGGCCGCTGCACGGTCAGGCTGCGCTGGCCGATCACGCGGTCGCCGCCGGGCGCGCTGCGGATCAGCGTGGCACGCAGGCGCACCAGGCCGACGCTGGAGCCGGGCGATTCGAAGTAGTGGCTGAATTCGTCCAGCGACACGCGCAGCGTGTCGGGCACGCGGCCGTCGACGCGCGCGATGCTGGCGCTTTCCTCCGGGCCGAGCACCGGGCGCTGCTGCGCCAGACCGTCGCGCAGGCGCTGGCGCAGCAGTTGCGCGGGTGGCACGCTCCAGCGCGACTGGCCGTAGGGGCGCAGCTCGTTGGCGTCGGCATAGCCCAGGCGGTAGAGCAGCTGCGAGCTGTCCAGGCGGGGGTTGGTCTCGATCTCCGCCAGCGCGAGCGCCGGCAGGGCGGCCGCGCTGGCGGGTGCCGGCGCCGACAGGCCGGGCCCGAAGTCGTACAGCGTGGCACGTTGCGGCTTGTCGGGCAGTGCGCCGCAGCCGGCCAGCACGAGCACCGCGGCGGACAGGGCGGCCAGGAAAGGAACAGCAGGCATGGTCATGACCTTCAGGGGCGTGCAGTGGAGGCAGGCGGCGCGGAGAAGCCCGATTCGCCGGGGCCGGGCGCGGTGCCGCCGGTGCCGAACAGCAGCGACTGCGGGTTGTCGCTGATGCCGTCGGCCGCGCGGCCCAGACGCCGCACGGCGCGCGAGGTGTCTTCGGCGACGCGGTTCAGGCGCGGCAGCGTCGCGCCGTTGAACGAATCGACGGCCTGCCCGAGCGCCTCGGTGCCGGCCGCCAGGCGGTCGATGGGGCCGTCCTTCTCGTTCAGGCGAGCCATGGTGGTGTCGAAGGAGCTCGCCGCGCGCGAGACGTCGCTGGCGGCCGTCCTGACCGAGGTCATCGTTTCCGAAGTATTGGCCGCCAGCGGCGGAATGGCGGCCAGCGCCGGATCGAGCCGCGTGCGGATGGTGCTGTCGAGCTGGCGCGTGAGCGTGTTGGCGCTGGCCGAGGCCTGCGCGATGTTCTCCAGGGCATCGGCGATGCGCTTCTGGTTCGGCTCGGCGAGCAGGTCGTTCATGCGCCGCGTGGCCGTCTCCACCTGATCGAGGATGACCTCGCCGCGGTCCTGCAGTTGCGCCAGCGCCGAGGGCTTGAGCGGGATGCGCGGCGGGTTGCCGTTGTCGGGCGTGAGCGGCACCTGCGATTCGCCCTTGTCGTCCAGCGCGATGAAGGCCAGGCCGGTGACGCCCTGGTAGCTCAGCGTGGCGAAGGTGGACTGGGTCAGCGGCACGCGCTCGTCGACCGACAGGCGCACCCGCACATTGCCCTTCTGCTGGGGATCGAAGTCGATCGAGTCGACCTTGCCGACCGCGATGCCGCGGTAGCGCACCGCCGCCTGCGGCTGCAGGCCGCTGACGGCGTCGCGCGTGGACAGCTCGTAGAAATTGCGCACGGTGGTGTCGCGCGTGAACCAGACCACCAGCGCCACGAGCACGGCCACCAGGCCGAGCACGAAGGCGCCGGCAGCCAGGGCATGGGACTTGTTTTCCATCGTTGCGTGTTGCCTTTCCTTGCGTCAGGCGGCCGGCTGCGCGTCCTGCGACGGGTGCAGCGCACCCATCGCGCGCTGGCCGCGGCCACCGAGAAAATAATCGTGGATAAAGGGATGCGGGTAGGCGATCACCTCGCGCGCCGTGCCGGAAACGATCACCTTCTGGTCGGCCAGCACCGCGATGCGGGTGGACAGGTCGAACAGCGTGTCCAGGTCGTGCGTGACCATCACCACCGTCAGGCCGAGTTCGCGGTGCAGCCCGCGCAGCAGGTCGCAGAAGCTGTCGGAGGACTCGGGGTCCAGGCCCGCGGTGGGCTCGTCCAGCAGCAGCAGCGGCGGGTCCATGATGAGCGCGCGCGCCAGCGCCACGCGCTTGATCATGCCGCCGGACAGGTCCGAGGGCATCTTGTAGGCGTGCTCCGGGCCCAGGCCCACCATCTGCAGCTTGACCATCGCCGCGTCGCGGATCAGCGCGTCGGGCAGCACCTTGAGTTCGCGCAGCGCGAAGGCGATGTTGTCCAGCACGTTGAAGGCCGAGAACAGCGCGCCGCGCTGGAACAGCATGCCGACGATGGCCGCACCCTTGGCGCTGAGCTCGGCCGGCGGCGCGCCGAGCAGGCGCACCTCGCCGCGGCTGGGCCGCTGCAGGCCCAGGATCTGGCGCAGCAGCACCGTCTTGCCGGTGCCCGAGCCGCCCACCAGCGACAGCACCTCGCCACGGCGGATGGTCAGGTCCAGGTCGCGATGCACGACCTGCTCGCCCTCCGGGTTGCTGAAGATGGTCCACAGCTTGTGGATTTCCACCACGTTGTCGCCGGTGAATGCCTGCATCAGAACCCCACGCCCCTGAACAGCACCGCGAACAGCGCGTCGACCAGGATCACGACGGTGATCGAGGTCACCACCGACGCGGTGGTGCCGCGCCCCAGGCTTTCGGTGTTGGGCTTCACGCGCATGCCGTGGTAGCAGCCGATCAGCGCGATCAGCACGCCGAACACGGCCGACTTCGACATCGCGAGCGTGAAGTTGGCGAAGGGCACCGCCTGCGGCAGCTGCTGCATGAAGAAGGCCGGCGAGATGTCGAGCGTGAAGTTGGCCGCGAGCATGCCGCCGGCCAGCGCGGCCAGCGAGGTCCACATGCTGATCAGCGGCATGGCGATGGCCAGCGCCAGCACGCGCGGCATCACCAGCCGGAAGCCGTGCGGGATGCCCATCACGCGCATCGCATCGAGTTCCTCCGTGACGCGCATCACGCCGATCTGCGCGGTGATGGCCGAGCCCGAGCGACCCGCGATCAGCACCGCCGCGAGCACCGGCCCGAGCTCGCGGATCAGCGACAGCCCGAGGATGTTGACGATGAAGGTCTCGGCGCCGTACTGGCGCAGCTGCTGCGAGGTCAGGTACGCCAGCACCACGCCGATGAGCAGGCCCACCAGCGCGGTGATCGGCATCGCGGTGGCGCCGATCTGGTAGAGGTGTCCCGAGAAGTCGCGCCAGGGGCCGCGGTGCGGTGCGCGCAGCAGCCGGCCGAGGTCGAGCGCGAGCTGTCCGGCCAGCACCAGCGCCTCGCGGCCGACGCGCAGCAGCACCGGGCCGCGCGCGATGTGGCGCCGGAAACGCTCGGCCAGCGTCGGCGCGGGCTCGGGCGGCGCATGGATGGTGAACTGCGCCACCTGATCGAGCACCGCCTTGTGCTGCGGCGAGAGTTCGATCTCGGCCGGCCATTCGCGCCCCCAGTGGTTCCACAGGAGTTGCGCGCCGATGTGGTCGAGCTGTTCGATCGGGCGCAGATCCCAGGCGGCGGAGCCGCCGGCCCGCCGCGCGGCGGTTTCGGCCAGGCTGCGCGAGAGCCGCTCCCACTGCGAGGCCGAGGAAAAGGCCAGCGCCGTCCAGCGCCCGTGCGCCACCCAGGGACCGTGCTCTTCGGCCTGCGCCCGCTCCACGCGCGGCGCGGCCTCGCCGCGCGGCTGCGCCATGACGGAGGGCGCGATGGTCGACGCGTCATCGGACATGGGCAGGTGGGACTCCGGACAGTTTTCGAGGAAGGAAAGGAATGAAAACGATTGTCATCCTAACCGGATGTTGTTTCGGGTCGTGACAGCCGGGACGCCGTCCTGCGGTCGCCGCCGTCCGGACAATGCTCAGGTCCATGCACGGCCCAGCGCGGCCCAGGCGCTGGCGATCACCGGCTCGGCCTGCCGCGCGGCGAGCGAGACGAACTGCAGCGCGCAACCCAGCTGGACCCGGTCGGCGATCACCAGCCCGTGCGCCTGGCTTTCGCGGATCGCGATGGAGTCGCGCACCAGGCTCAGGCCGACGCCGGATTTGAGCAGATCCAGCATGGAGGCCTCCTGGTCCACCAACGCCACGCGGCGCGGCGCCAGTCCCAGCGGCTCGAAGACGCGCGCCAGCAGCCGGTGGTGCGCCGACTCGGGCGGCGTGCCAAGCCAGGGCAGCGCGGCCAGCGCCTTCCAGTCGCGTCCGCGCACCTGCGGCCCCCAGCCGGCCGGCGCCACCACCCGGTAGGTGAAGCGCGTGAGCGTGCGGATCCCCAGCGGCGCGCCGGCCGCCTCGTCCTGCGCGTCCGGCAGGCCCAGGTAGAAGCCCACGTCCAGCGTGCCCTGGCGCACCTGTGCCAGCACGCTGCCGCTCATGCCATGGCGCAGTTCGGTCTCGATCTGCGGCGCCGCCTCGACGAGTTCGCGCAGGAAGGCACCCAGCCGCGTGAACTCCGGGTCGAGGATGGTGCCCAGGCGCAGCTGGCCGCGCACCGTGCCCTGCAGGTTGCGCGCGGCCTGGTGGAAATCGCCCATCGCGGCGAGCACCCGCTCGGCCTGCGGCAGCAGCGCGGCACCGTCGCCGGTGAGCGCCAGCCCGTGCGGCGTGCGCGTGAAGAGCGCGAGTCCGGTCTCTTCGGCCAGCCGCTTGAGCTGCAGGCTCACCGCGGGCTGCGACAGGTGCAGGTGCTCCGCGGCGCGCGAGACCGTGCCCTCGCGCGCCGTCGCGAGGAAGGCACGCAGCACCTGCAGATCCGTCAATGGGGTTGTCATATTTGGCTGGTTTATATACCGCCTCAGTCGAAATCATTGGATCGTTCCCTGCAAAAGCGACGAAACTCGGCACCGGCCGCGCAAACGGCCCGCATAAACGAAACAAATAAAGCGCCACAGCGCATTCCTGGAGACGACGGGTGAGCGACGACACCACTTTCGACTACGTCATCATCGGCGCCGGCACGGCGGGCGCGCTGATGGCCAACCGCCTGAGCGCCGGCCGAAAGCGGCGCGTGCTGCTGATCGAGGCCGGCTCCAAGGACGACTACCACTGGATCCACATTCCGGTGGGCTACCTCTACTGCATCGGCAACCCGCGCACCGACTGGCTCTACCAGACCGAGCCCGACGCCGGCCTGAACGGGCGCAGCCTGCGCTACCCGCGCGGCAAGACGCTGGGCGGCTGCTCCAGCATCAACGGCATGATCTACATGCGCGGCCAGTCGCGCGACTACGACCAGTGGGCGCAACTCACCGGCGACGACACGTGGCGCTGGGAGCACGTGCTGCCCGCCTTTCGACAGCACGAGGACCACTACCTGGGCGCCGACGAGATGCACGGCGCCGGCGGCGAGTGGCGCGTGGAGAAGCAGCGCCTGCGCTGGGACATCCTGGACGCCTTCGCGCAGGCGGCGCAGGAGGCCGGCATCCCCCATTCCACCGACTTCAACCGCGGCAGCAACGAGGGCGTGGGCTATTTCCAGGTCAACCAGAAGAACGGCTGGCGCTGGAACACCGCCAAGGCCTTCCTGCGGCCGACCTGCTACGGCCGGCCGAATTTCGAGCTGTGGACCGGCGCGCAGGTCACGCGGCTGCTCACCCAGGCGCAGGACGGCGGGCGGCCGCGCTGCACCGGCGTGCAGGTGTGGGACGGGCACGAGATGGTCACCGCGCAGGCCACGCGCGAGGTGATCCTGTGCGCCGGCAGCATCGGCTCGCCGCAGCTGCTGCAGCTCTCGGGCATCGGTCCGGCGGATCTGCTGCAGCGGCACGGCATCCCGGTGGTGGCCGACCTGCCGGGCGTGGGCGAGAACCTGCAGGATCACCTCCAGATCCGCGCCGTGTTCAAGATCGCCGGCGCGCCCACGCTCAACGTGCTGGCCGGCTCGATGCTCGGCAAGGCGCGCATCGGCCTGGAATACGTGCTCAAGCGCAGCGGCCCGATGAGCATGGCGCCTTCGCAGTTGGGCGCCTTCACGCGCAGCTCGCCGGCGCACGCATGGCCGAACATCGAGTACCACGTGCAGCCGCTGTCGCTGGACGCCTTCGGCGAGCCGCTGCACAGCTTCCCGGCCTTCACCGCCAGCGTGTGCAACCTCAACCCCACCAGCCGCGGCACGGTGCGCATCAAGAGCCCGCGCTTCGAGGACGCGCCGGCCATCGCGCCCAACTACCTGAGCACCGCCGAGGACCGCCTGGTGGCAGCCGACTCGCTGCGCGTGACGCGCCGCATCGCCGCGCAGCCGGCGCTGGCGCGCTTCCGCCCCGAGGAGTGGAAGCCCGGCGTGCAGTACCAGAGCGACGAGGACCTGGCCCGCCTGGCCGGCGACATCGCCACCACCATCTTCCACCCGGTGGGCACCACCAAGATGGGCGCCGACGACGACCCGATGGCCGTGCTGGACGCGCGCCTGCGCGTGCGCGGCATCGACGGCCTTCGCGTGGTCGACGCCGGGGCGATGCCCACCATCACCAGCGGCAACACCAACAGCCCGACGCTGATGATGGCGGAGAAGGCGGCGGCCTGGGTGCGGGCGGACGGGCGCGCCTGAAACCGTGCGCCGGCGTCGCGCGGGCGGGGCAAGGGGGTAATCCCCGATGCACTGCGGCGGTGCAGCAACTAAAGTCTCGCCACTCGCAACGGGCCCGGCCCGCACGCGCGAGGGCCGAGGAGACAACTTCCCAACAATCACAAGATTCTGACAAGGTATCCGCACGAGATGCCGGTTTTGTTTCGCAAAGCGCCGCTGGTCGGCGCTTTTTTTTCGCCCGCCGGTTTCATCGCGCCATGCCCGGCCTCACTGCGCCGGTCGCTACGAAATAGATAGCATTTCGGTGCGGCGACAATGCCCGCCATGGAATTGTGGGTGGTCACTTTCGCCTCGTTGCTGGCGGGCTTTGTGGATTCGATCGTCGGCGGGGGCGGCCTCATCCTGGTGCCGGCGCTGTTCGCGGTGTTCCCCGGGGCCGCACCGGCCACGCTGCTGGGCACCAACAAGAGCGCCTCGGTCTGGGGCACGGCGGCCGCCACGGCCCAGTTCGGCCGCCGCGTGTCGATGCGCTGGCAGGCGCTGCTGCCAGCCGCCGGGCTGGCTTTCGCCGGCTCGCTGGCCGGCGCCTGGGCGGTGACGCTGGTGTCCGGCGTCTTCCTGCGCCAGTTGCTGCCCTTCATCCTGCTGGCGCTGCTGCTGTACACCCTGGCGCGCAAGGACCTGGGGCGCCACCACACGCCGCACCTGTCGCAGCGGGCGGAGGTGTGGGCGACGTGCGCGATCGGCTTCATGCTGGGCGTGTACGACGGCTTCTTCGGCCCGGGCACGGGCAGCTTCTTCGTCTTTCTCTTCGTGCGCTGGCTGGGCTACGACTTCCTGCACGCCTCGGCCTCGGCCAAGCTGCTCAACACCATGACCAACCTGGGCGCCCTGCTGCTGTTCGGCCTCAAGGGGCACGTGTGGTGGCACTACGGCCTGGCGATGGCGCTCGCCAACGTGGCCGGCAGCCTCATCGGCGTGCGGGTGGCGCTGCGCTACGGCACCGGCTTCGTGCGCAGGGTGTTCATCCTGGTAGTCGGTGCGCTGATCCTCAAGACGGCCTACGACGCCTTCCTGAGGTAGCGCGGTCAGGGCGCGGGGGCGCTGTCCACCGGCGGCCAGGGCATCTCGCTGGCCACCAGCGGCTTGCCGATCGGCGCCGAGACCTTGCCCACACGCACGGCGAGCATGTCCTGCGGATTGGGATACTGGTCGGCAAGCCAGTAGTCGAACACGCGGCGCACGATGGGCGCGGCATGCGCCGCGCCGAAGCCGGCGTTCTCCACGACCACGGCCACGGCGATCTTCGGATCCTCGGCCGGCGCAAAGGCCATGAACAGCGAATGGTCGCGCTGGTGCTCCGCCAGCACCTTGGGGTCGTAGCGCTGGTTGCGGCCCAGGCTGACGGCCTGCGCGGTGCCGGTCTTGCCGCCGGAGGTGTAGGGCGCGCCCGCGAACACACGCGTGCCGGTGCCGCCCTTGTTCACGGCCATCAGCGCGTTGCGCACGATCTCCACGTTCTTCGGCGCATAGCCCAGGTCTTCCGGCGCGGGGCGCGGGGTGTCCACGACCTCGCCGGTCACCGTGTCCCTGATCGCGAGCACCAGGTGCGGGCGGTAGCGCACGCCGGCGTTGGCCAGCGTGGCGGTGGCCGAGGCGAGCTGCAGCATGGTGAAGCTGTTGTAGCCCTGCCCGATGCCCAGCGACACGGTCTCGCCGGGGTACCACTTCTTCTGCTCGGGCCGCTTGTAGGCGTTGCGCTTCCACGCCATGCTCGGCAGCACGCCGCGCACCTCGCCCGGGATGTCCAGGCCGGTGATCTGGCCGAAGCCCAGCGGCTTCATGAAGTCGTGGACCGCGTCCACGCCCATCTCCACGGCCAGCGAATAGAAGTAGGTGTTGCTCGAATACTGGATCGCCCGGTGCATGTCCACGCCGCCCAGGCCGCCCTCGTGGCTGCGGAAGGTGTGGCCGCCGAAGGTGAAGTAGCCGGGGTCGCTCACCACGACGTTGGGCGCGCGCTTGCCGGTCTGCAGCGCCGCCATCGCCATGAAGGGCTTGTAGGTGGAGCCGGGCGGGTAGGTGCCGCGCAGCGCGCGGTTGAGCAGCGGCTTGTCGAGCGATTCGCTGAGCTGCTGCCAGCTCTCGGTGTCGATGCCTTCGACGAAAAGGTTGGGGTCGAAGGTCGGCTTGCTCACGAAGGCCAGCACTTCGCCGTTCTTGGGGTCGATCGCCACCAGCGCGCCGCGGCGCTCGCCGAACATGTCTTCCACCAGCTTTTGCAGCTTGATGTCCAGCGAGAGCATGACGGTGTTGCCCGGCGTCGCCGGATAGCTGGCCAGGCGCCGCACCGCACGGCCGCCGGCCGAGGTTTCCATCTGCTCGACGCCGGTCTGGCCGTGCAGCACCTTCTCGTAGCTCTGCTCGATGCCCAGCTTGCCGATGTGGTCGGTGCCCTTGTAGTTGGCCTGGTCCTCTTCGTCCCACTCCTCCATCGCGGTCTTCTCGCGCTGGTTGATGCGGCCGATGTAGCCGAGCACGTGGCTGGCGACGTCGCCGTAGGGGTAGCTGCGGAACAGCCGCGCCTTGATCTCCACGCCGGGAAAGCGGTAGCGCCGCGCGGCGAAGCGGGCCACTTCCTCGTCGGTCAGCCGGGTGCGGATCGGCACCGAGTCGAAGCTGCGCGAGTCCTCGCGCAGCCGCCTGAAGCGGCGCCGGTCGCGCGGCTGGATGTCCACGATTTCGGCCAGCGCGTCGATGGTTTCCTCGAGGTTGCCGGCTTTGGAGGGCGTGATCTCCAGCGTGTAGGCCGAGTAGTTGGTGGCCAGCTCGATGCCGTTGCGGTCGTAGATCAGGCCGCGGTTGGGCACCACCGGCACCACCGCCGTGCGGTTGGTCTCGGCCCGCTCGGCGAGCTCGTCGTGCCGCACCACCTGCAGGAAGAACAGCCGCGCGCCCAGCAGGCCGAAGGCGAACAGCACGACCAGGCCGATGACGATCACGCGGCGCCGGAAGCGCGCGAGGTCGGCGGCGACGTTGCGGATCTCGGTCATGGCGATTGGAAGACTACGTGCGTGAGGGCGCCAGGACAAGCCCCCCGGGGTGCACGTTCACAGGGGACGATTCGCATCGGGCTCGGGCGTGCGGCGCTGCGGTGCCAGCAGCAGCACGGTCGCCAGCGGCCACAGGGCGGCTTCGATCAACGGTGCGATCAGCAGCTCCCACCCCGGGAACACGGCGCCGCCGATCATGCGGATCCCCAGCTCGATCAGGTGCGACAGCAGGAACAGCGGCAGCACCTGCGCCGCCTGCGACAGCAGCGGATACCACAGCAGCCGCCGGTGGATGGTGATGGCGAGGTAGCTCAGCGTGGTATAGGACAGCGCGTGCTGGCCGAGCAGCGCCGACTGGTGCACGTCCATCAGCAGCCCGAACGCGAAGGCGACCCCGATGCCGATGCGCGCCGGCTGGTGCACGCCCCAGAACACGATCGCCAGGGCCAGGCAATCGGGCGCCCAGGCATTGCGGCCCAGGGGCAGCATGTCCAGCAGCAGCGCGGCGGCGAGGCTGGCCCACATGAACAACGGATTGACGGGCAGCAGCAGCTGCTCCTGGCCGCGGCGCATGATCATGGCGTGCGCCCTTCCTTGCGCGCGGCGGCCGGCTTCTTCGAGGACGGTGCCGACGCCGCCGCGTCCGGTGCCGGGGCGGCGGCTTCCGGGGCGCCCACCGGCGTGAGCACCATCACGTAGCGCACCGCGGTCACCCGGGCCAGCGGCAGGCAGTAGATGCGCGCGAAGGCCGAATCGGCGCGCCGCTCGATCCGCTCGACGCGCGCCACCGGCAGCCCCGCCGGATAGACCCCGTCGACGCCGCTGGTGGCCAGCAGGTCGCCCTCCTGCACGTCGGCATGGGCCGAGGTGAAGCGCAGCTCCATGCCGCTGCCGTGGGGGCCGGGATCGCCGAAGGCGACGCTGCGCGCGCCGGTGCGCGCGTTCTGCACCGGAATGGAGAGGTCGCGGTCGATGACCAGGGTGACCTCGCTCGTGAAGGGCAGCACCTGCGTGACCTGGCCCAGCACGCCCTGCTCGTCGATCACCGGCGAGCCCGGCGCGATGCCGCTGGCCAGGCCCTGGTCGATGACGATCTTGCGGGTGTAGGGGTCGGCGGCGTCGTACAGCACTTCGGCCGCGCGGCCCGGCGTGGGCGTGTGCTGGCGCAGCTCGAGCAGCGCCCGCAGGCGTTCGTTCTCGCGCGCCAAGGTGTCGGCCTGGCTGGCGCGCTCGGCCTGCAGCGCCATCGCCCGGCGGGCCTCGGCCTCGCTGCGCTGCGCGCTGCCCAGGTCCTCGAAATAGCGGCTGCCGCCCACGATCCACTGCACCGGCTTCATCGCCACCCACTGCACCGGGTAGAGCACCGCGCTGATGCCCGCGCGGATGGGGCGCACGAGATCGAAACGCGCATCGGCCACCATCAGGAACAGCGCGAGCGCGCTGAAGACGACCAGCTTGCTGAGCGCCGACGGCCCCTGGTTGAACAGGGGCGGCGCGGTACGGTCGAGCGTGCCCAGCGGCATGGATTCAGGTCCGGCAAACCGGCATCAGATGACAAAAGGCCGGCCCGTGCAAGCAGGGGCCGGCCGCTGGAATGCGCACGCCATTCATTCGCTCGTGAAGATGCTTCCCAGGCGGTCCATGCGCTCCAGCGCGATGCCGCAGCCGCGCACCACGCAGGTCAGCGGATCCTCGGCCACCAGCACCGGCAGGCCGGTTTCCTCGGCCAGCAGGCGGTCGAGGTCGCGCAGCAGCGCGCCGCCGCCGGTGAGCATCATGCCGCGCTCGGCGATGTCCGCACCCAGCTCGGGCGGGGTCTGCTCCAGCGCGTTCTTGACGGCCGAGACGATGTTGTTGAGCGGATCGGTCAATGCCTCCAGCACCTCGTTGGAGCTGATGGTGAAGCTGCGCGGCACGCCTTCGGAGAGGTTGCGGCCCTTGACCTCCATCTCCTTGACCTCGGAGCCGGGGAAGGCCGAGCCGATGCTCTTCTTGATGATCTCGGCCGTCGGCTCGCCGATCAGCATGCCGTAGTTGCGGCGGATGTAGTTGATGATGGCGTCGTCGAAGCGGTCGCCGCCGACGCGGACGCTGCCCTTGTAGACCATGCCGCCCAGCGAGATCACGCCCACCTCGGTGGTGCCGCCGCCGATGTCCACCACCATCGAGCCGCTGGCCTCCGACACCGGCAGGCCGGCGCCGATGGCCGCGGCCATGGGTTCCTCGATCAGGTAGACCGAGGTGGCGCCGGCGGCCTCGGCCGCGTCCTTGATGGCGCGACGCTCGACCTGGGTGGAGCCGCAGGGCACGCAGATGATGATGCGCGGGCTGGGCGTGAGCAGCGTGCGCGGATGCACCATCTTGATGAACTGCTTGATCATCTGCTCGGTGATCACGAAGTCGGCGATCACGCCGTCCTTCATCGGGCGGATGGCCTCGATGTTGCCCGGCACCTTGCCCAGCATCGCCTTGGCCTCGGCGCCCACCGCCTGGATCACCTTCTTGCCGTGCGGGCCGCCTTCGTGGCGGATCGCGACGACCGAGGGCTCGTCCAGCACGATGCCCTTGTTGCGGGCGAAGATCAGGGTGTTGGCAGTGCCGAGGTCGATCGCGAGGTCGGTCGAAAAATACCGACGGAAAGCTCCAAACATTGCGAGATCCTTGGGGGCACGGCATGCGCTTCGGCCTGACGTCGCCCCTTGTTTTTGATGGGAGGAATTGACTGTTTTTGCGACAAATGCCGGCGCGTTCGCGGAGGTTGCGGCAAAGGCGGGATAATACCCGAAGACCCCTCCGTATCCCGTGTTTTCCCGCGTCTGCGGCGGCACGGCGCGCCCTGCGGCGCCCTCCGCCCGGCACGGTTCCTCCCATGTCCCTGACCTCCTCCGATATCACGCGCATCGCCTCGCTCGCGCGGCTGCAGTTGGCACCCGACGAAAGCGAGCGCATGCTCACTCAGATCAACGGCTTTTTCGACCTGGTCGAGCGCATGCGCGCGGTGGACACCGCCGGCGTCGAGCCGCTGGCCCATCCGGTGGCCGCGATCGAGGACGTGACTCTGCGCCTGCGCGAGGACGTGGTCAGCGAGCCCGACGACCGCGAGGCGAACCAGAAGAGTGCGCCGGCCGTCGAGGCGGGCCTGTTCCTCGTGCCGAAGGTGATCGAATGAGTGCGGATCTGCACCAGCGCAGCGTGGCCGAACTGGCTGCCGCGCTCGCCGCCCGCGAGGTGTCGGCCGTGGAGACGGCCCAGCATTTCCTGGCCCGCATGAAGGCGCACCAGGACCTGGGCGCCTTCGTCGCCGTCGACGAAGCAGTGACCCTCGCCCAGGCCCGCGCGGCCGACGAGAAACTGGCCGCCGGCAACGCGCCCGCCCTCGCCGGCGTGCCGATCGCGCACAAGGACATCTTCGTCACCGCCGATTTCCCGACCACTGCCGGCTCGCGCATGCTGACCGGCTACCGTTCGCCCTTCGACGCCACCGTGGTGCGCCGCCTGGGCGAGGCGGGCATGGTGACGCTGGGCAAGCTCAGCTGCGACGAATTCGCGATGGGCTCGGCCAACGAGAACGTCGCCGTGCCGGCCGTGGGCCGGGCGGGCGCCGTGCCGGTGCGCAACCCGTGGAACACGGCGCACATCCCCGGCGGCTCCTCGGGCGGCAGCGCCGCGGCGGTGGCTGCGCGCCTGGCGCCGGCCGCGACCGGCACCGACACCGGCGGCTCGATCCGCCAGCCGGCCTCCTTCTGCGGCGTCACCGGCATCAAGCCCACCTACGGCCGCGCTTCGCGCTACGGCATGGTGGCCTTCGCCTCCAGCCTGGACCAGGCCGGCCCGATGGCGCGCTCGGCCGAGGACTGCGCGCTGCTGCTGTCGGCCCTGTGCGGGCCGGACCCGGACCGCGATTCGACCTCGCTGGACCGCCCGGCGGAGGACTTCAAGCGCGATCTGAATGGCTCGCTGGAAGGCCTGCGCATCGGCGTGCCGAAGGAATTCCTCGGCGAAGGCGTGGCCCCCGGCGTGCGTGCCGCCATCGATGCCGCGTTGGCCGAGTACGAGAAGCTCGGAGCGAAACGCGTGGCCGTGAGCCTGCCGCGCACCGAGTTGTCGATCCCGGTCTACTACATCTGCGCCGCCGCCGAGGCCAGCTCCAACCTGAGCCGCTTCGACGGCGTGAAGTTCGGCCACCGCGCCGCGCAGTACAAGGACCTGGCGGACATGTACGCCAGGACGCGCGAGGAGGGTTTCGGCGACGAGGTCAAGCGCCGCATCATGATCGGCACCTACGTGCTGAGCCACGGCTACTACGACGCCTACTACCTGCAGGCGCAGAAGGTGCGCCGCATGATCGCGGACGATTTCCAGCAGGCCTTCAGGGACTGCGACGTCATCGCCGGCCCCGCCGCGCCCACGGTGGCCTGGAAGATCGGCGAGCACGGCGACGACCCCGTGGCCGACTACTTGCAGGACATCTTCACCCTGCCCGGCTCGCTGGCCGGCCTGCCGGGCATGAGCCTGCCAGCCGGCTTCGACGGGCACCTGCCCGTGGGTCTGCAGCTCATCGGCAACTACTTCGCCGAAGCGAAACTGCTCAACGCCGCGCACCGCTTCCAGCAGGCCACCGACTGGCACCAAAAGACCCCGGAGGGCTTCTGACATGAGCGAAGCCGTCAACACCTTCGCCGCGGCCCAGGAAGGCCGCCCCACGGGCCCGCTGGTGCAGGGCTACGAAGTCATCATCGGCTTCGAGACACACGCCCAACTCTCCACGGCGAGCAAGATCTTCAGCCGTGCCAGCACGGCCTTCGGCGCCGAGCCGAACACGCAGGCCTGCGCGGTGGACCTGGCGCTGCCGGGTACCCTGCCGGTAATGAACAAGGGCGCGGTCGAACGCGCCATCAAGCTCGGCCTGGCATTGGGTTCGCACATCGCGCCGCGCAGCGTGTTCGCGCGCAAGAACTACTTCTACCCCGACCTGCCCAAAGGCTACCAGATCAGCCAGTACGAGATCCCCGTGGTGCAGGGCGGCTCGGTGAGCTTCTACCTCGGCGAGGAGAAGAAGACCGTGCGCCTGGTGCGCGCGCACCTGGAGGAAGATGCCGGCAAGTCGCTGCACGAGGACTTCGTGGGCCAGTCGGGCATCGACCTCAACCGCGCCGGCACGCCGCTGCTGGAGATCGTGACCGAGCCCGACATGCGCTCCACCGCCGAGGCCGTGGCCTATGCGAAGGAGCTGCACAAGATCGTGACCTGGATCGGCATCTGCGACGGCAACATGCAGGAAGGGAGCTTTCGCTGCGACGCCAACGTGTCGGTGCGCAGGCCCGGCCAGCCGCTGGGCACGCGGCGCGAGATCAAGAACCTCAACAGCTTCCGCTTCATGCAGCAGGCGATCGACTTCGAGATCCGCTGGCAGATCGAGCAGCTGGAAGACGGCCTCGCGATCCAGCAGGCCACGGTGCTGTTCGACCCGGACACGGGCGAGACGCGCGCGATGCGCACCAAGGAAGATGCGGCCGACTACCGCTACTTCCCCGATCCGGACCTGCCGCCGCTGGCGATCGCGCCCGAATGGATCGAACGCGTGCGCAGCGAGATGCCCGAGCTGCCGCGCGCGATGGCCGAGCGCTACGTGCGCGACCATGGCCTGTCGGAGTACGACGCCACGCAACTCACGCAGAGCCCCGCCTACGCGGCCTACTTCGATGCCGCCGTGGCGGCCGGCGCCGCGCCCAAGCTGGTGAGCAACTGGCTGCAGGGCGAGATTTCCAAGCGCCTGAACGCCCAGGACCTGGCCATCGAGGCCGCGCCGGTGTCCGCCGCGCAGCTGGCGCAGCTCATCGCGCGCATCGCCGACGGCACGGTGTCGAACAATGCAGCGCGCCAGGTCTTCGATGCCCTGTGGACCGGCGAGGGCCGCGAGGTCGATGCGCTCATCGAGGCCAAGGGCCTCAAGCAGATGAGCGACACCGGCGCACTGGAGAAGATCGTCGACGAGGTCCTGGCCGCGAACGCCAGGAACATCGAGGAATACCGCGCCGGCAAGGCCAAGGCCTTCAATGCGCTGGTGGGTCAGGTGATGAAGGCCAGCGCCGGCAAGGCCAACCCGGCGCAGGTCAACGCGCTGCTCAAGCAGAAGCTCGGTTGAGCCTGTTCTCGCTCAGGCCGCTCAAGGCGAGAGGGAAAGGGCCATGAACACGCTGTTCGGATCCTCCCGATAGTCCCCGAAGGGCGGACAGACCGCGAAGCCGAAGCTTTCGTACAGCCTGCGCGCCGGCTCGAAGCCCGGCTGCGTCCCGGTCTCCAGGCTCAGGCGTTCGTAGCCGCGCCGCCGGGCCTCCTCGATGAGATGGGCCAGCATCGTCCTGGCGGCACCGCTGCGGCGATGGGCACCGACGGTGCGCATGGATTTCACTTCGCCATGGCGCGGCCCCAGCTGCTTCAACGCACCGCAGCCCAGCAACTGGCCGTCGCGCCAGACGGTCCAGAAGCTCACATCGGGCTGGCGCAACTGCGCGATGTCCAGCGCATGCACGCTCTCGGGCGGCGACAGTTCGTGCATGTGGCGCAGGTGTTCCTGCAGCAAGGCGTGGATCTCGGGGCCGCTCAGGTCATCGGGACGGATGCGCATGGGAAATGGTCGGGCAGATGTCAACGCCCGAGCATGCGGCATCGTCGCCGCAGCCGCCATACGCCAGGCGGCTGACGCAGGCACGTCAGGGCCTTTCGGTACCACCATTCTCGGGTGTCCACAGCTCGCGCAACCGCGCACGCTCCTCGTCGAAGCGCGCATTGACGCGCCGCTTCTCGTCCTCCTGCTCGCCGATGAAGCGCTTCTGCACCGCCATGCTCTGGTCGTTGTCCTCGATCTGCCGGCGCACCGACGACGGCGCCCGCGCCGGATCTTTCGCGTAGAACTCCAGCTCGTCGTCGATCTTGCGGCGCTCCTCGGCCAGCTCGCCGAGCCGCTTGCGCGCGGCCTGGATCACGACCTCGATCTGGGTCAGCGCCTCGGTGCGCTCGCGGTCGTGCGCGGTGGCGCTCGGGTAGCGCACCAGCAGCGCCCGCTCGCGGCGGCGCTCCTCGCGCTGGCGGATCGCCGCCTGCTCGGCCTGGCGCTGGCGCTCTTCGCGCTCGGCCAGTTCCTTGGCGGTGTAGGTGGGCTCGACGCGACGCCGCACGGTGCCGCTGGGATTGAGCTCGCGCTGCTCGCGGTCGATGCAGTCCGGGATGGGCCGGTCGGAGGTGAGCGTGCGCCCGCGCGCGTCGACGCAGGTGTAGATGCTGGGGCCGGCGCCCGGCACCGCCGGCTGCGGCTGCGCCGTCGCCCCAGCGGACAGCGCCGCCAGGACGGCGGCACCCAGGCCCGCGGGGAGGATTCGGCTGCTGCGCATGCGCGTCATTGTCGCCTGCCGGCCGCCGTTCAGGCGCCGTAGCGCGCCCGGTAGGCCAGAACGGCGTCGTGGTGCGTGCGCAAGGCGTCGTCCGCGCGCCCGGCGAGGTACTGCAGCAGGTCGTCCAGCGTGGCGATGGCAACCACCTGCATGCCGAGCTGCGAGCGCACGTACTGCACCGCGCTGTGGGGCACGTCCACGCCGTTCTCGGTCGCCTTCTCCTGCCGGTCCAGCGCGATCGCCACCGCGTGCGGCTGGGCACCGGCGGCGCGGATGGCGGCGATCGATTCGCGCACCGCGGTGCCGGCGGACATCACGTCGTCGACGATCAGCACGCGGCCCTGCAGCGGCGCGCCGACCAGGGTACCGCCCTCGCCGTGGTCCTTGGCCTCCTTGCGGTTGTAGGCGAAGGGCACGTTGCGCCCGCGCCGCGCGAGTTCGGCGGCCACCGTGGCGCCCAGCGGGATGCCCTTGTAGGCCGGGCCGAAGATCATGTCGAATTCCAGGCCGCTGGCGACCAGCCGCGCTGCATAGAATTCGGCCAGCCGCGCAAGCTTGGCGCCGTCGTCGAACAGGCCGGCGTTGAAGAAGTACGGACTCATGCGCCCGGCCTTGGTCTTGAACTGGCCGAAGCGCAGCACGCCGGCATCGAGCGCGAACTGCACGAAATCCTGCGCCAGGGCGCCGGCGTCTCCATTCACTCCAGCCATCGGGAATTCCTCGTGTTCAAACTGACCAGCCTCAACCTCAATGGCCTGCGTTCGGCCGCCACCAAGGGCGTGGCGGACTGGGTCGCCGAACTGGCGCCGGATTGTATTTGCATGCAGGAGATCCGCGTGCAGGCCAGCGACGTCGCGGGCCGCTTCGAGGAGATGGCCGGCCTCAAGGGCCACTTCCACTTCGCCGAGAAGAAGGGCTACGCCGGCACCGCGGTCTACACCCGGCACGCGCCCAGCGAGGTGGTTACCGGCTGGGGCGACCCGGAGTTCGACGCCGAGGGCCGCTACCTGGAACTGCGCTTCGACAGCCCCAGGCGCAAGCTGTCGGTCATCAGCTGCTACTTTCCCAGCGGCAGTTCGGGCGAGGAACGGCAGGCGGCCAAGTTCCGCTTCCTGGCGGGCTTCTTCCCGCACCTCATCCGGCTCAAGGAGCAGCGCGAATTCATCCTGTGCGGCGACATCAACATCGCCCACAAGGAGGCCGACCTGAAGAACTGGCGCGGCAACCAGAAGAACAGCGGCTTCCTGCCAGAGGAGCGCGCCTGGATGACCCGGCTGCTGGACGCCGGCGCCGAGGGCGCGGGCCTGGTGGACGTGTACCGCCTGCTCCAGCCCGACACCACCGACGCCTGCTACACGTGGTGGAGCAACCGCGGCCAGGCCTACGCGAAGAACGTGGGCTGGCGGCTGGACTACCACCTGGCGACGCCGAAGACCGCGGCGCTGGCGCGCAGCGAGCAGATCTTCAAGACCATCAAGTTCAGCGACCACGCGCCGATCACGGTCGACTACGACTTCACGCTCTGACCCGACCATGCTGCGCTACGAAACCGTCCCCGTCACCGCCTTCCAGCAGAACTGCTCCATCGTCTGGTGCGATGCGACGAAGAAGGCGGCCGTCATCGACCCCGGCGGCGACCTGGACCGCATCCTGGGCGCCGTCGAACGCCTGGGCGTCTCGCTCGCGCAGATCTGGCTCACGCACGCCCACATCGACCACGCGGGCGGCACCGGCACGCTGGCGCGGCGGCTGTCGCTGCCGATCGTCGGGCCGCATCCGGGCGACCAGTTCTGGATCGACGGCCTGCCGCAGCAAAGCGCGATGTTCGGCTTTCCGCCGGCCGAGGCCTTCGCGCCCACGCGCTGGCTGCACGACGGCGACACGGTGACGCTGGGCCAGGAGACGCTCGCGGTGCGCCACTGCCCGGGGCACACGCCGGGCCACGTGGTCTTTCATTCGGCTTCGGCGCAGCGCGCCTTCGTGGGCGACGTGCTGTTCGCCGGCAGCATCGGGCGCACGGATTTCCCGCAGGGCAACCACGCGCAACTCATCGAGAGCATCACGACGCGCCTGTGGCCGATGGGCGACGAGACGGTGTTCATCCCCGGCCACGGGCCGGAGAGCACCTTCGGGCGCGAGCGGCGCAGCAATCCCTACGTGAACGGCACCTGAGCGCGCGGCCTCAGCGTTGGCGCGCCTGCTGGTACAGCCCCTGCACCTTCGGCACGTTCGCCTCCAGCGTGCGGATGCGCTCCGGCCCGCTGGGGTGCGTCGAGAGAAAGCTCAGTCCGCCCTGGCTCTTGGCTGCCTGCGCCATCTTGTTCCACAGGCTGACCGAGGCGCGCGGCTCGTAGCCGGCGCGCGCGGCCAGCTCCAGGCCCACCAGGTCCGCCTCGGTCTCGTCGTCGCGGCTGAACTTCAGCGAGATGAGCTGCGTGCCCGCCCGCGCACCCAGGTCGCCGAGCTGGCCCAGGCCGAGCAGCTGCGCGCCGATGGACAGCGCCATGCCCGTGCCCGCGGTCTTGGCCAGCCGCTCGCGCGCATGTTCGCGCAGCGCATGGGCCATCTCGTGGCCCATGATCATCGCGACCTCGTCGTCGTCCAGCTTGAGCTGGTCCAGGATGCCGGTGAAGAAGGCGATCTTGCCGCCGGGCATGCAGAAGGCGTTGATCTGCTTGCTGCCGATCAGGTTGACCTCCCATTTCCACTGCGACGCACGCGCGTTCCACTGCGGGGTGAACGGAATGAGGCGCCTGGCGATGCCGTGCAGCCGCCGCAGCTGCGGGTGGCTCTCGCCGGCCAGCGCGCGCTGGTCCCGCGCCTTCTTGAGCAGGTCGCCGTACTGCTGCACCGCCGCCTTTTCCAGCGACTCGGCCGGCACGAGGTTGCGCACCGACGAGGCGCTGCCCACTTCCACCTGCGCGAGCGCCGGCGCCGCGGTGGCAGCGCCAGCCGCCAGCAGGAAGGCCCGGCGCGCCTGCCAGGGGCCGGACGAAGAGGCGCGGAATTCGCACAGGGTGCACATGCGGGAATAATAAGAGCCGTCACCGAATCCCTTCAATGTCCGTTCCCCCGGCCGAAATTCAAGACACGCCACAGCCCCGCCTGTCCTGGCGCGAAGCGCTCGCCGTCTACCTGGAACCCGCCACGCTGCGCATGTTCGCGCTCGGCTTCTCCGCCGGGCTGCCGCTGCTGCTGGTGCTGGGCACGCTGAGCTTTCGTCTGCGCGAGGCGGGCATCGACCGCGCCACCATCGGCTACCTGAGCTGGGTCGGCCTGGCCTACGCCTTCAAGTGGGCCTGGGCGCCGCTGGTCGACCGCCTGCCGCTGCCGCCGCTGACCACCCTGCTGGGGCGCCGGCGCGGCTGGCTGCTGTTCGCCCAGTGCCTGGTGATCGCCGGGCTCGCCGGCATGGCCAACACCGATCCGCGCGCCAGCCTGGAGCCGCTGGTGTGGTGCGCGCTGCTGGTGGCCTTCGGCTCGGCCACGCAGGACATCGCGCTGGATGCCTTCCGCATCGAGTCGGCCGAGATGCGCAAGCAGGCCGCGCTGGCGGCCGCCTACCAGACCGGCTACCGGCTGGCGATGATCTGGGCCGGCGCCGGCGTGCTCTGGATCGCCGCCTGGGCCGAGATCGGCGGCACTGCCGGCTACCAGCAGGGCGCCTGGCGCACCGCCTACTACGCGATGGCCGCCTCGATGGCCGTGGGCGTCGTCACCGTGCTGCTGTCGGCCGAGCCGATACGGCGCGTGCTGCCGCCGGCGCGCGGGCCGGCCGACTGGCTGCGCAGCGCGCTGGTCGAGCCCTTCGCCGACTTCATCCGCCGCTACCGGTGGCAGGCGGTGCTGATCCTGTCGCTGATCGCCGTCTACCGCATCAGCGACGTGGTGATGGGCATCATGGCCAACCCCTTCTACGTGGACATGGGCTTCACCAAGGACGAGGTGGCCACCGTCAGCAAGATCTTCGGGGTGGTGATGACGCTGGTGGGCGCCTTCGTCGGCGGCGTGCTGTCGATGCGCCTGGGCGTGATGCGGGTGCTCATGCTCGGCGCGGTGCTCAGCGCCGCCAGCAACCTGCTGTTCGCCTGGCTGGGCACGCGCGGGCACGACGTCTCGGCGCTGGTGCTGGTGGTGTCGGCCGACAACCTGGCCGGCGGCATCGCCTCGGCCGCCTTCATCGCCTACCTGTCGAGCCTGACCAACGTGAACTACTCGGCCACGCAGTACGCCCTGTTCAGCTCGATGATGCTGCTGCTGCCCAAGTTCATCGCCGGCTATTCCGGCGCCTTCGTCGACGCCCACGGCTACCACGCCTTCTTCACCGGCACGGCCGCCCTCGGGATGCCGGTGCTGGTGCTGGTGGCGCTGGCCGCGCGCAGCGCGCGCAACGGTACCGTGCGCACCTAGCGGGGCGCCCGACAATCCCCGCCTGCTGTTAGGCTCTAGCGTCCTGCGGCCGACCTTCCAGAAGAGCTCCTACCGTGCCCCAACCCATTCCGCCCCTCCAGATCAGCGCCTACACGGCGACCACCGCCGTCGGCGTGGGCAAGGACGCCCTGCGTGCCGCGCTCGAAGCCTCCCGCAGCGGCCTGCGGCCCAACGATTTCGGCGAGCCGGCCGAGTGGCGGCTGCCCACCTGGATCGGCCGTGTGGACGCCCTGGACAGCACCACCCTGCCGCCCGAGTTCGCCGCCTGGGACTGCCGCAACAACCGACTCGCCTGGCTCGGCCTGCAGGCCGACGGCTTCGCCCAGGCCGTCATCGCGGCGCGCGAGCGCTACGGCGCCGCCCGCGTGGCCGTGATCCTGGGCACCTCCACCTCGAGCATCGGCGACACCGAGCTGGCCTACACGCAGCTGGACGCCGAAGGCCGCTTTCCCGAGCACCTGCGCCATTCGCAGCTGCACACGCCGCACTCGCTGGGCATGTTCGTGCAGGCGGCACTGGGCCTGGAAGGGCCGAGCGAGACGCTGTCCACGGCCTGCTCGTCCAGCGCCAAGGTCTTCGCCTCGGCCGAGCGGCTGATGCGCCTGGGCCTGATCGACGCGGCGGTGGTCGGCGGCGTCGACACCCTGTGCGGCAGCGTGCTCTTCGGCTTCAACTCGCTGGAACTGGTCTCCAACGAACCCTGCCGCCCCTTCGACGCCAACCGCGGCGGCATCAGCCTGGGCGAGGCGGCGGGCTTCGCGCTGCTCGAGCGCGGCCCGGGCGCGCTGGAACTGCGCGGCTACGGCGAGGCCAGCGATGCGCACCACATGTCCACGCCGCACCCCGAAGGCGCGGGCGCCGAGCGCGCGCTGGACGACGCGCTGGCGCGCGCCGGCCTGGCGCCGGAGGCGATCGACTACATCAACCTGCACGGCACCGCCAGCAGCAAGAACGACGAGGTCGAGGCGGCGCTGGTGGCGCGGCGCTTCCCGGCGCGCACGCACGCCAGCTCGACCAAGGGCTTCACCGGCCACACGCTCGGCGCAGCCGGCATCGTGGAGGCGGTGATCAGCCTTCTGGCGATCGAGACCGGCGTGATGCCCGGCACCGTGAACAGCACCGTCCCCGATCCCGTGTGCGGGCCGCAGATCCGCTTTGCGCCGGCGCGCGGCGAGGTGCGCAACGCGCTGTCCAACTCCTTCGGCTTCGGCGGCAACAACTGCGCGCTGATCTTCGGCAAGGGAGTCCCGGCATGACCCCGACGCTGTACCTCGAAGGCCCCGCGTTCTGGGCCCCCACGCTGCCGGGCTGGGACGTGGCCCGCCCGGCCTTGCGCGGCGAAGGCCCGCTGGCCGACCCGCCGGCGCGGCGCCCCTCGCCGCAGACGCTGGCCCCGGCCGAGCGCCGCCGCGCACCCGACACGGTGGCGCTCGCGCTCGAAGTGGCGGCGGCGGCGGTGGCCGCGAGCGGGCGCGAGGCGGCCGACCTGCCCTGCGTCTTCGCCTCGGCGCACGGCGATCTGGCGATCAACGACTACATGTGCAGCACGCTGGCGGCCACGCCCACGCAGCTGTCGCCGATCAAGTTCCACAACTCGGTGCACAACGCGGCCGTGGGCTACTGGACCATCGGCACCGGCTGCATGCAGGCCAGCAACTCGGTCAGCGCCTTCGAATACAGCTTCGCCGCCAGCCTGCTCGAGGCCGCGGCCCAGTGCGCGACCGACCGGCAGGCGGTGCTGCTGGTCGGCTTCGACGCGGCCGCCGTCGGCCCGCTGCGCCAGGTGCACCACAGCGAAGGGCTGCTGGCCGGCGCGCTGGTGATCGCGCCCGCACGCACCGAGCGCACGGTGGCGGCCTTCGACTGGTCGCTGGCGCCCGGCCCCGCCGCCCCGGTGGCACTGCGGTCGGACGCGGCGCGCGGCCAGCCGCCCAATGCCATGGCCGACGCCCTGCCGGTGTTCGAGGCGCTGGCGCGCGAGGACTGGGACGCGCCGCTGCACCTGCCGCTGTCGGACCGGCTGGCGCTGCGCTTCACGCTGCGGCGAGCCTGAGGCCCGCACGCGCCCGCTTACGGCTGTTTACCCAACTTTACGAAGCGTTCAAGCAGCCTTGCCCACCGGGCAGGAGGATGGAAGGTCCATGAGCACAGCGCAACTCCTGATGATCGAAGACGACGCCCGCCTGGCACAGATGGTGGGCGAGTACCTCACGCAGTCGGGCTTCGGCTTCGCGCACGCGGCCGACGGCGGCAGCGGGCTGGCGCAGCTGCAGGGGCGCACGCCCGACCTGGTGATCCTCGATCTGATGCTCCCGGACATCGACGGCCTGGAGGTGTGCCGCCGCATCCGCGCCCTGCCCGGCGCGCAGGCCAAGGTGCCGGTGCTCATGCTCACCGCCAAGGGCGACCCGATGGACCGCATCATCGGCCTGGAGCTGGGCGCCGACGACTACCTGCCCAAGCCCTTCGAGCCGCGCGAGCTGCTGGCGCGCATCCGCGCGGTGCTGCGCCGCCGCGGCGACCAGCCGGGCGCGGCAGCGGCAACCCCCAGCACGGCGCTGCGCTTCGGCAGCCTGGAGATCGACCGCGACGCGCGCACCGTGACCGTGGCCGGCCAGGCGACGGAGCTCACCTCCTACCAGTTCGACCTGCTGGTCGCGATGGCCGAGCGCGCCGGCCGCGTGCTCACGCGCGACCAGATCATGGAGGCCGTGCGCGGGCGCGAGCTGGAGGCCTTCGACCGCTCGATCGACGTGCACATGGGCCGCATCCGCGCCGCCATCGAGGCCGACCCCAAGAACCCCAAGCGCATCCTCACGGTGCGCGGCGTGGGCTACGTGTTCGCCAAGCAGCAGGACTGATCCCTTCGTGATCAATCTTTTCACCCGCCACCTCTACCTGCGCATCTGGTTCGCAGCGCTGGCGGGTGTCGCGGTGGTCATCCTCGCGGCGGGCTGGGCCTGGCAGATGGCCGACGAGCAGCGCACCGCGCCGCTGCCGCGCGAGGTGACGCTGCGCAACACCCAGGACCAGCTCATCGGCAGCGGCCAGTCGCTGCGCACCAGCCGGCCGGGCGAGCCGCTGGAGTTCAAGATCCGGCTGGACGACGGGCGGCAGTTCACGATGCAGCTCGGCCCGCGGCCCGACCGCCAGGGTGCCGGGCCGCCGCCGTGGCTGCATCCGCAGACCGGCTACCTCTGGCTGCTGGGCCTGGTCGGGCTGGCGGCCGCGCTGGGGCTGTTCCCGATCATGCGACGCCTCACGCAGCGCCTGGAGGCCCTGCAGCGCAGCGTGCAGCGCTGGGGCGAGGGCGACCTGGGCGTGCGCGTGCCGGAAGACGGGCAGGACGAGGTGGCCGACCTGTCGCGGCGCTTCAACGCGGCGGCGGGCCGCATCGAGCAGTTGATCCGCTCGCACAAGTCGCTGCTGGCCAACGCCTCGCACGAACTGCGCTCGCCGCTGACGCGCATCCGCATGGGGCTCGAGCTGATGGGCGAGCGGCCCAGCGAGGCCGCACGGCTGGAGATCTCGCGCAACATCGCCGAGCTGGACCAGCTCATCGACGAGATCCTGCTGGCCAGCCGCCTGGACGCGCGCGAGGCCGACATGGGCACCATCGAGAGCGTGGACCTGATGGGCCTGGCGGCCGAGGAATGCGCCCGCGTGGACGTCGAGCTGAGCGTGGCCGAGGACACGGATCTGGACGTGCTCACGGTGCGCGGCGTGCCGCGCCTGCTGCGGCGGGCATTGCGCAACCTGCTGGAGAACGCGCGCCGCTACGGCGGCGCGGAGAACATCGAGATCGAGCTGGCCAGCACCGCCGGCGATGCGACGGTGCGCGTCATGGACCGCGGCCCCGGCGTTCCCGAGGCACTGCGCGAACGCATCTTCGAGCCTTTCTATCGCCTGCCCGGTGCCAGCGAGCGCGAAGGCGGCGTCGGGCTGGGCCTGGCGCTGGTGAAGTCCATCGTCGAGCGCCACGGCGGCACGGTACGCTGCGAGACGCGGTCGGGCGGCGGCGCCAGCTTCATCATCGAATTGCCGCGCGGCATGTAATCACCTCCCGCTTCTTGCTTGGCGATGCCGGCCCCTGGGCCTCAGGCTCGACGGGTCGCGCGCAGCACCGTCAAGAACTGATACTCGCGCCCTCCTAGAATCGCGCCTCACATGCGCAGACTCTTCCTGACCCGCGCCGCAGCCTGCCTGTGGGGCGCCGTGGTGTTCATGCCCGTGGGGCTGAACTACCTGGGCTTGTTCCTTCTCCTGCTGTCGATGCTGCTGGCCGGCGACTGGCGCGAGCGCGCCGCGCGCCTGCGCAGCCATCCGATGTGGTGGCCGCTGGTGGCGCTGACGCTGTGGCAGTTGCTGGTGCTGGTCGTGCGGCCCCACTACCCCGAGACGGGGCAGAACCTGGTACACGGCATGCGCATCTCGCTGACCGTGGCGCTGGCGCTGGCGCTGCGGCGCGACGAGGCGCTGTGGGCACTGCGCGGCCTGCTGGCCATCACCGTGGTCAACGTGCTGTACATCGCGGTGTTCTATGGGCTGATCCTGTCCGGCATCACGCCCCCGGTGCCGCCCAGCCTGTTCCGCAGCGTGATCTTCCTGACGGGCAACAAGTCCATCAACAACGCGCTGATCTTCACCATCCTCGGCGCGGCGGCAGCGGCGGCGGGGCTGGCCCTGCTGCGCCGCCGCCCCCTGCCCGCGCTGGCTGCCTTCGGCGTCACGGCGCTGGTGCTGGTGATCGTCAACTTCAACCTGCCGTCGCGCACCTCGCTGCTGGCCCTGCTGATGGTGCTGCCCCTGCTGTGCGTGCACCAGTGGCGCCGGCGCTGGCGCGCCCTGCTGGCCGCGCTGGCGCTGGGCGGCGTGCTCGTGGGCGTCGCGGCCTGGCATGCGCCGCCGCATCTGCGCCATCTCATGGCGCTGGGTGCGCAGGAGATCGAGGCCGCCCGCCAGGGCGAGGTGTCCGAGGGCAGCTGGGTCGTGCGCTACCACATGTACACGCAGACGGCGCAGATGATCGCCGAGCGGCCGCTGCTGGGCTGGGGCATCGGCGCCTGGAACAGCGAGTGGCGCCAGCGCGGCCCGGCGCTGCTGGCCGACTACAACATGCCGCACAACGACTACCTGTGGATGGGCGCGCAGGCCGGCGTGCCCGGCGCGCTGCTGCTGCTGGCGCTGATTCTGGCCGGCGTGTGGGCCGCCTGGCGGCGCCCGGACCTGAGCGGGCGCATGGCCTTCGGCGCGATGCTGATCCTGCTGCTGGCCACCGCCGCGAACTCGGCGCTGCGCGACGCGCAGATCGGCCTGTCGCTGCTGTGGGCCGCGATGGTCTTCCTGCGGCTGGCCGGCGAGCCGGACGCGCCGTGGCGGGAACTGCTGGGGCGCCGGCGGGGCGACGCCTAACGGATCGTCAGTGGCTGTGGCCGACGGATTCGCCGGCCTTGAGGCGGTAAACCGTGCCGCAATACGGGCACTTGGCCTCGCCGGTGCGCGCCACGTCCAGGTAGACCTTCGGGTGGCCGCTCCACAGCTTCATGTCGGCCTTGGGGCTGGGGCAGAAGATGCCGCCCTGGTGGTTGAGGTCCTTGGCGGCCAGTTCGATGGGAGCCTGGGTGGTCGACATGCTCAGACCTTCGACAGCCAGTGGGCGTACTTGGGATTGCGGCCGTTGACGATGTCGAAGAAGGCGTTCTGGATCTTCTCCGTGATGGGGCCGCGCGAGCCGGCGCCGATCTCGACGCGGTCGAGTTCGCGGATCGGCGTCACCTCGGCCGCAGTGCCGGTGAAGAAGGCCTCGTCGGCGATGTAGACCTCGTCGCGGGTGATGCGCTTTTGCACCACCTCGATGCCAAGGTCCTTGGCGATGTGCAGGATCGTGTTGCGCGTGATGCCGTTGAGCGCGCCGGCCGACAGGTCGGGCGTGTAGATCACGCCGCCCTTGACGACGAAGATGTTCTCACCCGCGCCTTCGGAGACGAAGCCGGCGGCATCGAGCAGCAGCGCCTCGTCGTAGCCGTCGTCCAGCGCTTCCATGTTCGCCAGGATCGAGTTGCTGTAGTTGCTCACCGCCTTGGCCTGCGTCATCGTGATGTTGACGTGATGGCGGGTGTAGCTGGAGGTCTTGACGCGGATGCCGCGCTTGAGGCCCTCTTCGCCCAGGTAGGCGCCCCAGGCCCAGGCCGCGACCATGACGTGGATGGTGTTGCCCTTGGGGGACACGCCCAGCTTCTCGGAGCCGATCCACACCAGCGGGCGCAGGTAGCAGCTCTCGAGCTTGTTCTCGCGCACCACCTGCTTTTGCACCTCGTTGAGCTCCTCCTTGGAGAAGGGCAGCTTCATGCGCAGGATCTTGGCGCTGTTGAACAGGCGCTCGGTGTGCTCTTCCAGGCGGAAGATCGCGGTGCCGCCGGCGGTGTTGTAGGCGCGCACGCCCTCGAAGACGCCGCAGCCGTAGTGCAGCGTGTGGGTCAGCACGTGGATCTTGGCGTCGCGCCAGTCCACGAGCTCTCCGTCGATCCAGATCTTGCCGTCACGGTCGGCCAGCGAGGGAAGCGCGCTCATGTGTGTGGTCCTCAGGGATGTCGTCTCGGGGCGAGGGGTCGCAAAGCCGACGATTTTACGGCCGGCGCCGCCTGCCCCGACAATCGCCGGCTTTCGCCCGAAACCGACGAATCAACAGGAAGGCTCTCTCCGTGACCGTGTTCAAGAACGTCATCGTCCATTGCATCGAATCGGCCTGGTCCGCCCGGCTGGACCAGGCCGAGGAAGGCCTGGCCGCGCAGCGCTTCGTGCCCTGCGGCGCCACGCAGGAAAAGTCCGCCGGCTGGGTCGAGCCGCGCGGCGAGGCGCACGGGCCGCTGGTCGAATCGGTCGCCGGCCAGTGGCTGCTCGAGTACATGATCGAGAGCAAGGCACTGCCGGCCTCCGTGGTGCGCCGCCAGCTCGACGAGCGCGTGGCCCGCATCGAGGCCGAGACCGGCCGCAAGCCGGGCAAGAAGGAGCGCAAGGAACTCAAGGAAGAGATCACCCACGCGCTGCTGCCGCAGGCCTTCACGCGCCATGCGCGCGTGGCGGTGTGGATCGACCCGCAGGCGCGGCGGCTTACCCTCGGCACCTCCAACGCCGCGCGCGCCGACGAGGTGGTGACGGCGCTGGTCAAGGCGCTGGAGGGCTTCGGCGTCAGCGCGCTGCACACGCAGGTGGAGCCGGCCTCGGCCATGGCCGGCTGGCTCGCCAGCCAGGAGCCGCCGGCGGGCTTCTCGATCGACCGCGAATGCGAGCTGAAGGCCACCGACGCCTCGAAGTCGGTGGTGCGCTACGCCAAGCATCCGCTGGACATCGAGGAGGTGCGCCAGCACATCGCCGAGGGCAAACGCCCCACGCGCCTGGCGATGACCTGGGAGGACCGCGTGTCCTTCGAGCTGACCGAGGGCTTGCAGCTGCGCAAGATCGCGTTCCTGGAAGGCGTGTTCGACGGCGGCGGCAGCGATGCGAAGGAGGACGGCTTCGACGCGGATGCCGCGATCGCCACCGGCGAGCTGGGGGAACTGCTGCCGGCGCTGATCGCCGCCCTCGGCGGCGAGGGGCTGGGCGGCGGCGCGTCCGCACCGGCAGCGGCACACGCCCCCGCGCAGCCGGCACCGCAGCCGGAGACGGAAGAAGAAGCCCCGTTCTAGGCGGCCGCCGGCGGCTCGCCGCCGGATTCGTCGACGGGCGCGGGCGGGCGCACCATCTTCCATTCGCGCAGCTTGCCTTCGAGGAAGGTCGCGTCGACGAAGGAGTCGCCGGGGTCCGTCCAGCGGTAGGTTTCGGGCTGCTGGTCCTTGGGCGAGCGCAGCTCGCCGAGCGCGCGCGTCATCGCGACCACGTGCAGCAGCGTCATGTTGGGCTTGAGCTTGGCGTTGAGCATCACCGCGCTGCCCACGTAGCCGATCGGCCGGTCGGCGGCGCGCTTGAGCACCTGCATCGTGCGCGTGAAGTGCAGCAGCAGGAACATCAGGATGCCGCCCGCCGCCAAGGCCACGCCGCCCCAGCCGTAGGCGCGGTGCGCCAGCAACAGCAGCGCGAGCCCGCCCAGGGGTACCAGGATTTTCGGAAGATTCATGGGCCGAATTGTCGCTGGTCAGCCCTGCAGGTCGCGCACTGCGTCCAGCGCCTGCTCGATGCGCTCCACGGCGTGGATCGTCAGCCCCTCGATCGGCTTCTTCGGCGCATTGGCCTTGGGCACGACGGCCACCCTGAAGCCCAGCTTGGCCGCCTCCTTCAGCCGCTCCTGTCCGCGCGGCGCGGGCCGCACCTCGCCGGCCAGGCCGACCTCGCCGAAGGCGATGAAGCCCTTGGGCAGGGGCTTGCCGCGCAGGCTGGAGGCGATGGCCAGCATCACCGCCAGGTCGGCCGCCGGCTCGCTGATGCGCACGCCGCCCACCGCGTTGACGAACACGTCCTGGTCCATGCAGGCCACGCCCGCATGCCGGTGCAGCACCGCCAGCAGCATCGCCAGCCGGTCCCGGTCGAGCCCGACCGACAGGCGCCGCGGGCTGGGGCCGCCGTCGTCCACCAGCGCCTGGATCTCCACCAGCATCGGGCGCGTGCCTTCCAGCGTCACCAGCACCACGCTGCCCGGCACCGGCTCGGCGTGCTGCGACAGGAAGATCGCGCTCGGGTTGGCGACCCCGCGCAGCCCTTTCTCGGTCATCGCGAAGACGCCGATCTCGTTCACCGCGCCGAAGCGGTTCTTGATCGCGCGCACCAGGCGAAAGCTCGAATGCGTGTCGCCCTCGAAGTACAGCACCGTGTCGACCATGTGCTCCAGCACGCGCGGGCCGGCCAGCGCGCCTTCCTTGGTCACGTGGCCCACCAGCACCACGGCCGTGCCGCTGGCCTTGGCGAAGCGGGTGAGGTGCGCGGCGCACTCGCGCACCTGCGCCACCGAGCCCGGTGCGGAGGTCAACTGGTCCGAATACACCGTCTGGATCGAATCGATCACCGCGATCGCCGGGCGCGTGGCGTCGAGCGTGGCCAGGATCTTCTCGAGCTGGATCTCGGCCATCACCTGCACCTGCGAGCGCTCCAGCCCGAGGCGGCGCGAACGCAGCGCCACCTGCGCACCGCTTTCCTCGCCGGTGACGTACAGGGCGAGCTGGCCCGCGCGCTGCAGCGCGTCCACGGCCTGCAGCAGCAGCGTGGACTTGCCGATGCCCGGATCGCCGCCGATCAGCGTCACGCCGCCGGCGACGATGCCGCCGCCGAGCACGCGGTCCAGCTCCTCGAGGCCGGTGGGCGTGCGCGCGACGTCGGTGGCCTCGATCTCCGACAGCACGGCCAGCTCCGACGCGCCGGCCAGCGACGCGAACTGCGTGCCGAAGCGGTTGTTGGCGCTGCCGGCCGCGCTCTGCGCCGCCTGCTCCACCAGCGTGTTCCAGGCGCCGCAGGCCGGGCACTTGCCCAGCCACTTGGGGCTGGTGCCGCCGCATTCGGTGCAGACGTAGAGGGATTTTTCCTTGGCCATCGGGCGAGTGTAGGCAGGTGATCAGCCGAGGTTGCCGTAGTCGTGCACCAGCAGCTCCGCGAAGGTGCGCGCGGCCGGCGACAGCGAACGCGCGCGAACGGACATCACCGCGATGTTGCGCGCGACCATCGGCCGGATCAGCCGCCGCGCCACCAGGTCGGGATAGTTCGCATGCGCCAGGATCGAGGCTGGCAGCACCGACACGCCCAGGCCCTGCGCCGCCATCGCCAGCGCAGTGCCCAGCAGGCTGACCTCGTGCGCGATGCGAAGCTGCACGCCCGCGGCCGCCGCGGCGCGATCGATGCTGCCGCGCACGCCGTAGCCGGGCTTGACGGTGACCAGCGCATGGTCGGCGAGCTGCCGCCAGGTGGCCTGCGCCGGGTGCGGAAAGCGCACGCGGCGCTCGGCGATGACGCTCAGGTGGTCGCGCAGGAACACCTGCTCGTCCAGCCCCGGCACGCGGCCTTCCAGCGTGCCGACGCCGAAGTCCACCTGCTCGCTGAGGATCTTCTCGACGAACTGGCCCGGCGCACAGTCGTCGATCGACACCTGCACCCCGGGATGCACGTCCAGGTAGCGGCGCATCGCGCGCGGCATCAGCGTCTGCGCGATGGTGGAGGTGGCGGCGATGCGCACCCGGCCGCGTGCGCCGGCCGCGAGCTCGGCCATGCCGCGGCTCATGGCGCCCAGCTCGGCCAGCACCCGCTCGGCATGGCCGATGGCCTCCAGCGCCGCCTCGGTGGCGCGCAGCGAGCGCGTGGTGCGGTCGAACAGGCGCACGCCCAGGCGCTCCTCCAGTTCGCGCAGCAGCACGGTCACTGCCGGCTGGGTGATCGACAGGGCCTCGGCTGCGCTGGACAGTTGCCCGCTGTGGAACACCGCCGCGAAGGCGCGCAGCTGCCGCACCGAGGGCAGGCCCTTCATTGATAAAGGTTTTTTATGAATCGCCATGAAAGCTTCATTTCACTCCGCAGGGTCCAACGCATGTAATCACAGGCTCGATTGTGATTCGGAGACGAAACAGGATGACGCAACACTTGCAGGCCCAGGTCCTGGTGGTCGGCGCCGGCCCGGTCGGCCTGACCCTGGCGATGGACCTCGCCCGCCGCGGCATCGACGTGCTGGTGGCGGAGATCCGCCACCGCGGCGAGCCGCCCAACGTGAAATGCAACCATGTGTCGGCGCGCTCGATGGAGATCTTCCGCCGTCTGGGCGTGGCCGCCGCGCTGCGCGACGCCGGGCTGCCGCCGGACTACCCCAACGACGTGGCCTACCGCACCACGGTGACCGGCACGGAGCTGTCGCGCATTCCCATTCCGGCGCGGCGCGAGCGCTACACCGCCACCGGCGGCCCCGACACAGGGTGGCCGACGCCGGAGCCGCCGCACCGCATCAACCAGATCTATCTGGAGCCGGTGCTGTTCGCGCACGCCGAGGGCACGCCCGGGCTGCGCATCCGCAACCGCACGCGCATCGACGCCTTCACCCAGGACGCGGACGGCGTGTCGGCCACCGGCGTGGACCTGGACAGCGGCCGCGCGGTGCAGGTCCGCTGCGACTACCTGATCGGCTGCGACGGCGGCCGCTCGATGGTGCGCAAGGCCATCGGCGCGCGCCTGTCGGGCACCGACGTGGTGGGCCGGGTGCAGTCGACCTACTTCCGCGCGCCGGCGCTGCTGGGCCTGCTGAAGCACCCGCCGGCCTGGGCCACCTTCGCGCTCAACACGCGGCGCTGCGGCAACGTCTACGCCATCGACGGGCGCGAAACCTGGCTGCTGCACAACTACCTGCATGCCGACGAGACCGACTTCGAGTCGGTCGACCGCGACTGGGCGATCCGCCAGATCCTGGGCGTGGGCGCGGACTTCGAGTACGAGATCCTCTCCAAGGAGGACTGGGTGGGCCGCCGCCTGGTGGCCGAGCGCTTCCACGACCGGCGCGCCTTCATCTGCGGCGACGCCTCGCACCTGTGGATCCCGATGGCGGGCTACGGCATGAACGCCGGCATCGCCGACGCGGCCAACCTGGCCTGGCTGCTGGCGGCGCGCCTGCAGGGCTGGGGCGGCGAAGCGATCCTCTCGGCCTACGAGGCGGAGCGCCAGCCGATCACCGAGCAGGTGTCGAATTTCGCGATGAACCATGCGCTGGCGCTGCAGCGCGAGCGCGAGGGCGTGCCGGCCGAAATCGAAGCGCCGGGCCCGGCGGGCGACGCCGCCCGCGCCGCCGCGGGCCGGGCGCTGTACGAACTGAACGTGCGGCAGTACTGTTGCGGCGGCCTGAACTTCGGCTACTTCTACGACCGCTCGCCGCTGATCGCCTACGACGGCGAGGCCGCACCGGCCTACACCATGGACAGCTTCACGCCCTCCACGGTGCCGGGCTGCCGCACGCCGCACGTGTGGCTGCGCGACGGCCGCTCGCTCTACGATGCGCTGGGCCCGGGCTACACGCTGATCCGGCGCGATACGGCGCTGGACACCGCGCCGCTCGAAGCCGCTGCCGCCGCGCGCGGCGTGCCGCTGCAGGTGCTGGACCTGCACGCGGACGAGGCCGGCGCCGTCTACGACCACCCGCTGGTGCTGTCGCGCCCCGACCAGCACGTCGGCTGGCGCGGCCATGCGCCGCCGGACGATCCGTCCACACTCATCGAGCGCCTGCGCGGCGCGATCGCAGGCCACCCCTGACCATCGAAGAAAAGGAGACACCGCATGAACCGCAGACACGCCATCCACCGCCTGGGCGCGCTGGCCGCACTCGCCGCCGGCGCCGGGCCCGCCGGGGTGCTCGCCCAAGGCAGCAACCCGATCACCATCGTCGTGCCCTACGCCCCCGGCGGCACCACCGACATGCTGGGCCGGCTCATCGCGCAGCAGCTCGGGCCGGCGCTCGGGCGCACCGCCATCGTGGAGAACAAGCCCGGCGCCGGCACCGCCATCGGCGCGGGCCAGGTGGCGCGCGCCGCGCCCGACGGCAACACCCTGCTGGTGGCCACCAGCACCACGCTGGCGATCAATCCCTGGCTCTACAAGAAGCTGGCCTACGACCCGGCGCGCGATTTCGCGCCCGTCGGCCTGATCGGCGCAGTACCGCTGATGGTGGTGGTGCATCCGTCGGTGCAGGCGAAGACGCTGGCCGAGCTGGTGGCGCTGGCCAAGGCGCGCCCCGGCGCGCTGAGCTACGGCTCGGCCGGCAACGGCAGCCCGCAGCACCTGGGCGCGGAGATGTTCAGGACCGCGACCGGCATCGAGCTCAACCACGTGCCCTACAAGGGCAGCGCGCCGGCCCTCACCGATCTGCTCGGCGGCCAGCTGCAGCTCATGTTCATCGACCTCGCGCCGGCGCTGCAGCATGTGCACAGCGGTCGGCTGCGCGCGCTGGCCGTGACCTCGAAGAAGCGGCAGCCGGCGGTGCCCGCCGTGCCCACGGTGGCCGAATCCGGCGCGGCCGGCACCGCGGGCTTCGAGGCCGTCGCGTGGCAGAGCATCGTCGCGCCGGCCGGCACGCCGGCGGAACTGGTGGAACGCTACAGCCGGGAGATCGCCCGCATCATGGCCCAGCCCGAGCTGCGCGAGCGGCTGGAGCGCGACGGGCTGGAGCCGGGCTCCAGCACGCCGGCGCAGCTCGCGGCCTACATCCGTACCGAGACCGAGCGCTGGGGCGCGGTGGTGCAGGCGTCGGGCACGACGATCGATTGACGCGCCCCGCTTCCGCGGGTTAACCCGAGGGTGTGGTTTCGCTCAATCATTTAACATGTTAAATAAATCGCACCCCACCCCATGAGCACCACCTTCGCGCACCGCAACCTCCCGCGCCTGCTGCTGCAGGCGCGGGAAGCCGTGATGGCCCACACGCGGCCCAGCCTGCGCGAGCACCAGCTCTCGGACCAGCAATGGCGCGTGCTGCGCGTGCTGGGCGAACACGGCGCGGTGGAAACCGGCCGCGTGGCGCGCGAGGCCTTCATCCTCGGCCCGAGCCTCACAGGCGTGCTCGCGCGCATGGAGCGCGACGGCCTGATCCGCCGCTGCCGCGACCCCGAGGACCAGCGGCGCACCGTGGTCGAGGCGACGGCGCAGGGCCACCGGCTGGTCAAGCGCCTGTCCTCGAGCATCGAGGCGCACTACGAATGGATGGAGCACTCGCTGGGCAAGGCCAAGCTCACGCAGCTCTACGCGCTGCTGGACGAACTGATCGCACTGGAACAACCATGAGTTTTCTCCCCACCGGCACCGTCTACGGCGTGCTGCTGAACTTCCGCGCGGAAGCCGAGGCGCTGGCACCGCAGATGCACGCGCCGCCCTACAAGGCACCGCCGAAGGCGCCGGTGCTCTACGTCAAGACGGCCAACACCTGGACGCCCGGCGGCGGCGCCATCGCGCTGCCGGCCGAGGTGCCCGAGGTGGAGATCGGCGCCACCATCGCGATGGTGATCGGCGAGGCCGGCGCCGTGGCCGGCCACGTGCTGATGAACGACCTGTCGGTGCCGCACGCCAGCTTCTTCCGCCCGCCGGTCAGGTACAAGTGCCTGGACGGTTTCCTGGGCATCGGCCCGGCGCTGCGCACCGGGGGCGATGCGGAGGGCTTTGCGCTGGAGGTGCGCATCAACGGCGAGCGCCGCCACGCGGCCGACTTCTCGCAATTGGTGCGCAGCCCCGCGCAACTGCTGGCCGACGTGGGCGAGTTCATGACGCTGCGCCCGGGCGACGTGCTGATGCTCGGCTGCAACGCCGGCCGGCCGCTGGCACGCGCGGGCGACCGCATCGAGATCGTGGCGCCGGGCTTCGAGACCCTGTCCAACACGCTGGTCGCGGAGGCCGCATGAAACACGCCCGCATCCTCTTCGAAGGCCAGGCGCACGACGCCACCGAACGCGACGGGCAGCTGCTGCTGGCCGACGGCCGCCTCGTGTCCTTCGACGCCGTGACCTGGCTGCCGCCGCTGGCGCCTACGCCGCGCCCGCGCACCATCCTCGCGCTGGGCCTGAACTATGCCGACCACGCGAAGGAACTCGAATTCAAGGCGCCCGAGGAACCCCTGGTCTTCGTCAAGGGCGAGGGCACGCTGATCGGCCACCGCCAGCTCACGCGCCGCCCGGCCGGGGTGCAGTTCATGCACTACGAATGCGAGCTGGCGGTCGTGGTCGGCCGCACCGCGCGGAAGGTGCGGCGCGAGGACGCCCACGACTTCATCGCCGGCTACACGGTGGCCAACGACTACGCCATCCGCGACTACCTGGAGAACTGGTACCGCCCCAACCTGCGCGTGAAGAACCGCGACACCTGCACGCCGATCGGGCCGTGGCGCGTCGACGCGGCGGACGTGCCCGACCCGATGGCGCTGGCCCTGCGCACCACCGTCAACGGCCGCGTCACGCAGCAGGGCAGCACGAAGGACATGATCTTCGACGTGCCTTTCCTCATCGAGTATTTCAGCCGCTTCATGACCCTCTCGCCCGGCGACCTGATCCTGACCGGCACGCCCGACGGCGTGGTGGACTGCCGGCCCGGCGACGTGGTCGTGACCGAGATCGAGGGCATCGGCGCCCTCACCAACACAATCGAAATATGAAGCATCCCCCAGGCTACGCGCTACGCGCTTCGCCAACCCCCTTCCGCTGCGCGAAGGGGGCGCACCCGGAGGCCCGGCAAAGCCGGTTCCTCGGGTGCCTTGGCATGGCCTGCTCCGCGGCCCTCAGTGCAGTTCAGTTTCATGCGCATCTGACGATGCTCAGCGACAGGAGTGATTGACATGCGTATCGACCACCTGATCAACGGCAAGCCGGTCGCCGGCCGCGACTACTTCGAGACCGTCAACCCCGCCACGCAGGACGTGCTGGCCGAAGTCGCCTCGGGCGGCGAGGCCGAAGTGAACGCGGCGGTCGCCGCCGCGAAGGAGGCCTTCCCCAAGTGGGCCGCCACGCCCGCGCCCGAGCGCGCGAAGCTGATCCGCAAGCTCGGCGACCTGATCGCGCAACACGTGCCCGAGCTCTCGCGCACCGAGACCGACGACTGCGGCCAGGTCATCGCCCAGACCGGCAAGCAGCTGGTGCCGCGCGCGGCCGACAACTTCTACTACTTCGCCGAGATGTGCACCCGCGTGGACGGCCACACCTACCCCACGCCCACGCACCTGAACTACACGCTGTTCCACCCGGTGGGCGTGTGCGCGCTCATCAGCCCGTGGAACGTGCCCTTCATGACCGCCACCTGGAAGGTCGCGCCCTGCCTGGCCTTCGGCAACACGGCGGTGCTGAAGATGAGCGAGCTCTCGCCGCTGACGGCCGCGCGCCTGGGCGCGCTGGCGCTGGAGGCCGGCATCCCGCCCGGCGTGCTGAACCTGGTGCACGGCTACGGCAAGGAGGCCGGCGAGCCACTGGTCGCGCACCCCGACGTGCGCGCCATCTCCTTCACCGGCTCGACCGCCACCGGCAACCGCATCGTCAAGACCGCGGGCCTGAAGAAGTTCAGCATGGAGCTGGGCGGCAAGAGCCCCTTCGTGGTCTTCGACGACGCCGACCTGGACCGCGCGCTGGATGCCGCGGTGTTCATGATCTTCAGCAACAACGGCGAGCGCTGCACGGCCGGATCGCGCATCCTGGTGCAGCAGTCGGTCTACGCCGACTTCGCCGCGAAGTTCGCCGAGCGCGCGAAGAAGATCGCCGTGGGCGACCCGCTGGATGAGAAGACCATCGTCGGCCCGATGATCTCGCAGGGCCACCTGGCCAAGGTGCGCAGCTACATCGAGCTCGGCCCGAAGGAAGGCGCCACGCTGCTGTGCGGCGGCCTCGACGTGCCGGCCGATCTGCCGCAACGCGTGAAGAAGGGCAACTACGTCGTGCCCACGGTCTTCGCCGACGTCGACAACCGCATGAAGATCGCGCAGGAAGAGATCTTCGGCCCCGTGGCCTGCCTGATCCCGTTCAAGGACGAGGCCGACGCGATCCGCCTGGCCAACGACACGCCATACGGCCTGTCCAGCTACGTGTGGACCGAGAACATCGGCCGCGCGCACCGCGTGGCCGCGGCCGTCGAGGCCGGCATGTGCTTCGTCAACAGCCAGAACGTGCGCGACCTGCGCCAGCCCTTCGGCGGCACCAAGGCCAGCGGCACCGGGCGCGAGGGCGGCACCTGGAGCTACGAGGTGTTCTGCGAGCCGAAGAACGTGGCGGTGAGCCTGGGCGGCCACCACATCCCGCACTGGGGAGTGTGAGCATGGGAACCCTTGCCCTCGCCGCCAAGATCACGCACGTGCCGTCGATGTACCTGTCGGAGTTTCCCGGCCCGAACTTCGGCTGCCGCGAGGCGGCGATCCACGGCCACAAGGAAATCGACCGGCGCTGCCGCGAACTCGGCGTGGACACCATCGTCGTGTTCGACGTGCACTGGCAAGTCAACAGCGAATACCACATCAACTGCGGTCCGAAGTTCGAGGCCGTCTACACCAGCAACGAGCTGCCGCACTTCATCAAGAACATGCCCTACGCCTACCCAGGCAACCCGGCGCTGGGGCATCTGATCGCCGACGCGGCCAACGAGATGGGCGTGAAGAGCCGCGCGCACAGCGACACCACGCTGGAGCTGGAGTACGGCACGCTGGTGCCGATGCGCTACATGAACGCCGACCAGCACTACAAGGTGGTCAGCGTCAGCGGCTGGTGCGACTGGCACGACCTGCACGAGTCGGGCCGCTTCGGCCTGGCGGTGCGCCGTGCGATCGAGGAGCGCTACGAGGGCACGGTGGCGGTGTTCGCCAGCGGCTCGCTGTCGCACCACTTCGCCGACAACGGCCGCGCGCCGGAGTTCATGCACAAGGTCTACGACCCCTTCCTGGAACAGGTGGACCAGCGCGTGGTCGAGCTGTGGAAGGCCGGCGACTGGAAGACCTTCATCGGCATGCTGCCGATGTACGCCGACAAGTGCTGGGGCGAAGGCGACATGCACGACACCGCGATGCTGCTGGGCCTGCTGGGCTGGGACCGCTACACCGCGCCGGTGGAGATCGTCACGCCCTACTTCGGCAGCTCGGGCACGGGGCAGATCAACGCGATCTTCCCGGTGACGCCGCTGCCGGCCGAAGCCGCCGCCTGACGCAGGAGGCACGCCCATGCCGCACCTGGTCATCCTCTACACGCCCAACATCGAGCGCGAGACCGACATGACGGCCCTGTGCCGCGCGCTGGCCGACACCATGCTGGCGCAGCGCGACGAGAGCGGCAGGCAGGTCTTTCCCACCGGCGGCACGCGGGTGCTCGCCTACCCGGCCGCGCACCACGCGGTGGCCGACGGCCGCGGCGACTACGCCTTCGTCTACCTCAACCTGCGCATGGGCGCGGGCCGCTCCGGGGCCGTCCAGAAGAAGGCGGGCGACGATCTGCTGGCCGCGGTACGCTCGCACTTCGCGCCGATCTTCGACCAGCGCCCGATCGGCATCACGCTGCAGATCGACGAGAGCCCGGGCCAGGTCTACGACGGCAAGCACAGCAGCCTCCATCCCCTGTTCAACAAGTAGCCCATGCTTTCCAAGGACGTCATCACCCGGCTCGCCGCCGAACTGCACGAGAGCGAGAAGACGCGCGTGCAGGTCGAGCATTTCTCCAAGCGCTTTCCCGAGATGAGCATCGAGGACGGCTACGCGGTCTCGCGCGAATGGGTGTGCACCAAGATCGCCGAGGGCCGCACCGTGCGCGGCCACAAGATCGGCCTGACCTCGCGCGCGATGCAGCAGGCCAGCCAGATCACCGAGCCCGACTACGGCACGCTGCTGGACGACATGTTCTTCGAGCCGGGCGGCGACATCCCCTTCGCGCGCTTCATCGCGCCGCGCGTCGAGGTGGAACTCGCTTTCGTCCTCGGCAAGCGGCTGCAGGGGCCCAAGGTCACGCTGTTCGACGTGCTGGCCGCCACCGACTACGTGGTGCCGGCGATCGAGATCATCGACGCGCGCATCGAGCAGTTCGATCGCCACACCAAGGCGCCGCGCAAGGTCTTCGACACCATCGCCGACAACGCGGCCAACGCCGGCATCGTGCTCGGCGGCCGGCCGGTGAAGCCCGACGCGGTGGACCTGCGCTGGGTCGGCGCCCTGCTGCACAAGAACGGTGTGATCGAGGAGACCGGCGTGGCCGCCGCGGTGCTCAACCACCCGGCCACCGGCGTGGCCTGGCTGGCCAACAAGCTCGCGCCCTGGGACGAGTGCCTGGAGGCGGGCGAGGTGGTGCTGGGCGGCTCCTTCACCCGGCCGACGACCGCGGTGCCGTGCGACACCTTTCACGCGGATTACGGCCCGCTGGGTTCGATCGCCTTCCGCTTCACATGACCACCCCCGTTGCTTGCTCACTTCGTGTAGCCGCCTCCCCCCTCCAGGAGGCAATACCAGCGGCCCGGCCAAGCCGGCTCCGCGGTATTCCCCGAACAGGTTTCGCTGCGCTCGTCCACGGCTTCAAAAATCACCACTGAGCCGATATCACTTTCATTCGGATTCCAGATGCACACCCCCACGAACCCCTTCAAGCAGGCCCTCGCCGCCAAGCAGCCGCAGATCGGCCTGTGGCTGGGCCTGGCCGATGCCTACAGCGCGGAGATCTGCGCCGGCGCCGGCTTCGACTGGCTGCTGATCGACGGCGAGCATTCGCCCAACGGCCTGCGCAGCATCCTGCAGCAGGCGCAAGCGATCGCCGCCTACCCCGGCTCGCATGCGATCGCGCGCGTGCCGGTGGGCCACGGCGACGCGGGCACGGCGCTGATCAAGCAGTACCTGGACCTGGGCATCCAGACCCTGCTGGTGCCGATGGTGGACACGCCCGCGCAGGCGCAGGCCATCGTGCGCGCGATGCGCTATCCGCCGCTGGGCGTGCGCGGCATGGGCGGCGCGCGCGCCTCGCGCTGGGGCCGCTACCCGGCCTATGCGAAGGAGGCCAACGACCAGGTGTGCCTGCTGCTGCAGGCCGAGACGCGCGAGGCGCTGGACCAGCTGGACGCGATCGCCGCCACCGAAGGGGTGGACGGCATCTTCATCGGCCCGGCCGACCTGTCGGCCTCGCTGGGCCACGTGGGCGAGCCCGGCCACCCCGAGGTGCAGGCGGCGATCGAGGACGCGATCGCGCGCATCGTGCGCGCGGGCAAGGCGGCGGGCATCCTGACGCCGGACGAAGCGCTGGCGCGCAAGTACCTCGAGCTGGGCGCCACCTTCGTCGCCGTGGGCCTGGACACCAACCTGCTGGCGCGCGGCACCAGCGCCCTGGCGGCCCGCTTCAAGGCCGGCGTGCAGGCGCAGCCGGCGAGCAAGACCTACTGAGCCCGCCCGCGATGCGCGACACCGACACGCCGGCCCAGGGCTTCCGCTCCGCCATCATCCGCAGCGGCACCATCCGCGCCACCACGCGCAGCTTCCTGCACGCGCTGGGGCAGGACGACGAGGACATCGCGCGCCCGCACATCGGCGTGTTCCACACCGGCGGCGAGATGAGCCCGTGCAACCTCAACCTGCGCGAGCAGGCGCAGCACGCCAAGACCGGCATCTACGCCGGCGGCGGCACGCCGCACGAATGCCCGGTCGTCTCCGTGAGCGACGGGCTGACGATGGCGCATTCGGGCATGCGCTTCTCGCTGATCTCGCGCGAGCTGATCGCCGACAGCGTGGAGGCCTCGGTGCGCGGCCACCAGTGGGACGGCATCTTCGCCATCGGCGCCTGCGACAAGAACCTGCCGGGGCTGATGATGGGCATGGTCCGCTGCAACGTGCCCAGCGTGTTCGTGCACGGCGGCTCGGCGCTGCCGGGCCAGGCGCCGGGGCCCGACGGGCGCGACCTGAACGTGGTCGACACCTACGAGACCATCGGCCAGGTGCTGGCCGGCGGCGCCACCGCCGAGGACCTGGAGGCGATGAGCCGCGCCTGCCTGCCCACCGCGGGCGCCTGCGCCGGCCAGTTCACCGCCAACACCATGGGCATGGTCAGCGAGGCGCTGGGCCTGGCGCCGATCGGCTCCAGCATGGTGCCCGCGGTGTTCAGCGAACGGGCGCCGCTGATGCGCCGCGCCGCGAAGACCCTGATGCAGGCCGTGATGGGCGACCGCCCGCTGCCGCGCGAGATCGTCACGCGCCAGGCGCTGGAGAACGCCTGCGCGGTGGTCTCGGCCACCGGCGGCTCCACCAACGCCGCGCTGCACCTGCCGGCGATCGCGCACGAGGCCGGCATCCGCTTCCACCTGGACGACGTGGCCGAGGTGTTCGCGCGCACGCCGCTCGTCGCCGACCTGCGACCGGGCGGCCGCTACCTGGCGCGCGACGTGTACTACGTCGGCGGCGCCGGCGTGATCCTGCGCACGCTGCTGGAGCAGGGCTACCTGCACGGCGAGGCGCTCACCTTCACCGGCCGCACGCTGGCCGAGGAGCTGGCCGACGCGCCGGCGCCCGACGGCCGCGTGGTGCGCCGCGCGGGCGACCCGATCACGCCCGACGGCGGCCTGGCGGTGCTCAAGGGCAACCTGTGCCCGGACGGCGCGCTGCTCAAGACCGCCGGCCTGAAGACCCTGGTGCACGAAGGGCCGGCGCGCGTGTTCGAGTCCGAGGAAGAGGCGCAGGCGGCGGTGCAGCAGATGCGCTACGCCGCCGGCGACGTGATCGTGATCCGCAACGAGGGGCCGCGCGGCAGCCCCGGCATGCGCGAGATGCTGGGCATCACCGCGCTGCTGTACGGCCAGGGCATGGGCGACAAGGTGGCGCTGCTGACCGACGGGCGCTTCTCGGGCGCCACGCGCGGGCTGTGCATCGGCTACGCCGGGCCGGAGGCGGCCGACCGCGGCCCGATCGCCGCGCTGCGCGACGGCGACCTGATCCGCATCGACGCGCGCGCGCAGGCGCGCAGCATCTCGGTGGCGCTGTCGGACCCCGAAATAGTGATGAGATTGAACGATAGCCGTGTAAACGCGGGGGCGCCGAAGGGCGGCTTGCTGGAAAAATACGCGCTCACCGTGCGCCCCGCCCATCAGGGCGCCGTGACCCATTCGGGCGCGGTCACCTGGCTGCGCGACGAGTCCTAACCCTCACCCCCTGGAGACATCCGCCATGACCATCAACCGCCGCCACCTGCTGCAGACCACCGGCGCCTCGGCGCTGCTCGCCGGCCTGGGCCAGCAGGTCTTCGCGCAGACCACGCTGGAGACCGCGACCATCATCACCGGCTTTGCCGCCGGGGGCACCTCCGACACGCTGTGCCGCCGGGTGGCGACCAAGCTGCAGCCCGACTACGCCCGGGCGGTGGTGGTCGAGAACCGCACCGGCGCCGGCGGCCAGATCGCCGTGAGCTACGTCAAGGGCCGGCCGGCCGACGGCGCCGCCATCCTGCAGACGCCGACCTCGATCCTCACCATCTACCCCCACATCTACAAGAAGCTGCCCTACGACCCGATGGTGGACCTGACGCCGGTGTCGATCGGCTGCATCTTCGACTTCGGCTTCGCCGTCGGCCCCTCGGTGCCGGCCAGCGTGAAGACGGTGCCCGAATTCCTGGCCTGGGCCAAGGCCAACCCGGCCGGCGCCAACTACGGCTCGCCGGCGGCCGGCTCCACGCCGCACTTCATCGGCGCGCTGCTGGGCAAGAGCGGCGGCGTGGACCTCAAGCACGCGGCCTACCGCGGCACGCAGCCGGCCATGCTCGACCTGCTGGGCGGCAACATCTCGGCGGTGTCGGGCCCGATCGGCGACATCACCCAGCACCTGGCCACCGGCAAGGTGCGCGTGCTGGGCACCTCGGGCACCAAGCGCAACCGCTTCGCCCCCGAGGTGCCGACCTTCCAGGAACAGGGCATCGACATGGCCCACAGCGAATGGTTCGCCTTCTTCCTGCCGGCCAAGGCCTCGCCGGAGCTGGTGGCACGCCTGAACACGGGCATGAAGAACGCGCTGGCGCAGCAGGACGTGATCGACGGCCTGGGCACCTTCGGGCTGGAGGCGATGTCCTCCTCGCCCGAGGAGCTGACCGATCTGCTGAAGAAGGACACCGCGAAGTGGGCGCCGATCGTCAAGCAGGTGGGCTTCACTGCCGAGGGCTAAACGCATGAAGGAACTGCCATGACCACACTCGCCGCCGCGCCGCTCCCATCGGCGCGGGCCCATCCCACGCTGCATCCGGACGAGCGCGCCGCGCGCGTGCAGCTGGCCGCGTGCTACCGCATCTTCGCGATGCTGGGCTGGACCGAGATGATCTACAACCACATCACGGTGCGGCTGCCCGACAGCGTGACCGGCGGCGAGAAGCAGTTCCTCATCAACCCCTTCGGCCTGCACTACAGCGAGGTCACGGCCGGCAACCTGGTCAAGATCGACCTGCAGGGCAAGGTGCTGGACGGCTCGCCGCACCCGGTGAACCCGGCCGGCTTCACCGTGCACGCGGCCATCCACGACGGCCTGCCCGGCGCGCACTGCGTGATGCATACGCACACCACCGCCGGCGTGGCGGTGGCCTGCCTGCAGGGCGGCTTGCAGCAGACCAACTTCTACTCGGCCCAGCTGCACGGCATGGTGGCCTACCACGACTTCGAGGGCATCACCATCCATGCCGACGAGGGGCCGCGCCTGCTGAAGAGCATCGGCGACAGGCCTGCGGTGATCCTGCGCAACCACGGCCTGCTGGCCTGGGGCCACACGCTGCCGCAGACCTTCGCGATCCTGTGGACGCTCAACCGCGCCTGCGAGATCCAGATGGCCACTTTCTCGATGGGCCCGGCGATCCCGGTGAGCGAGGAGATCGCGGCCCGATGCACGCGCGACGCGCTGCAGTTCAACCCGAACCACGGCGCCGGCCAGGACGTGTTCGACGCGCTGGTGCGCCAGGTCGAACGCATCGATCCCGGCTACAGGCAGTAGACCGATGAAGACCTGCATCTACGGCGCCGGCGCGATCGGCGGATGGATCGGCGCGGCGCTGGCCCGCGCCGGCGAGCGGCTCAACGTGGTGGCGCGCGGCGCCACGCTGGAGGCGCTGCGCCGGGACGGCCTGTCGATCGTGCGCGGCGACCAGCGCACCCGCGTGCCGGTGCATGCGGTGGCCGATCCCGCGGACCTCGGCCCGCAGGACCTGGTGGTGATCGCGGTGAAGGCGCCGGCGCTGGCCGGCGTGGCCGAACGGATCGCCCCGCTGCTGGGCCCCGACACCACGGTGCTCACCGCCATGAACGGCGTGCCCTGGTGGTTCCTGGACGGCGGCTTCGGCGGCGTGTTCACCGGCCGGCGGCTGGCCTCGGTCGACCCCGCGGGCGCGATCGCCGCGGCCATCCCCCCGCACCACGTGATCGGCGGCGTGGTGCACGCGAGCTGCTCGCTCGATGCGCCGGGCGTGGTGCGGCATCACTTCGGCAACGGGCTGATTCTCGGCGAGCCCTCGGGCGAGCCCACCGAGCGCGTGCAGCGCCTGGCCGACCGGCTGGCCGGCGCCGGCATCGATGCGCGCGTCTCGCCGCAGATCCAGAAGGACGTCTGGTACAAGCTGTGGGGCAACATGACGGTGAACCCGATCAGCGCGCTGACGCGGGCGACCACCGACCGGATCCTGGACGACGAGCTGGTGCGCGGCTTCATCTCCGCCGTGATGCTGGAGGCGCGCGAGATCGGCGCGCGCATCGGCGTGCCGATCGCCGAGACGCCGGAAGACCGCCACGCGGTCACGCGCAAACTGGGCGCCTTCAAGACCTCGATGCTGCAGGACGTGGAGGCCGGCCGCGCGGTGGAGCTGGACGCCCTGGTGAGCGCGGTGCGCGAGCTGGGCCAGCTCACCGACACGCCCACGCCCTTCACCGACGCGCTGCTGGGGCTGGCGCGGCTGCAGGCGCGCGGGCTGGGCCTGTACCCCTGACGCGGCGCGCCGCTTTACGGCGCCGCCCCATCGTGCTGGAATGGCCGGGTCACGCCCGCCCGCGCCATGGACTTCGACCACCCGCTCCTGCGCAGCCTGCTCATGCCGCTGAGCCTGGCCTTCCTGGCCACGGCCGCCATTCGCGGCGCCTTCGGTGCATCGGCGGGTCCGCGCTGGGCCTCGGCGGGCCTGGCGCTGGCGCTGCTGGCCGGCGCCCTGGCCGTGGTGGGCTGGCAGGCGCGGCCCGGCTCGGTCGTCGAGAAGCTGCCCTGGGTCGTCGCGGCCGCCGGCCTGCTGGGGCTCGCGCTCGAAGCCCTGAAAGCCAGCCTGCCCGCGCAGTGGGCCGCGACCAGCGCGCTGTGGGCGCTCGCATTGGCCGTGCTCGGCACCGGCGGACTCGTGGCGGGCGTCGCGAATTGGTTGGTCGGCGCAGCAGTCATCGCTGCCGTGCTGCGCGAACGCGAGGACAACGCCGACGCGGCAGCCCTGCTGGCGGTCGCCGGGCTCGGACTGGCGATCGTGGCGATGCTGGCCGGCTCGGCGCTGCTGTTCGAACTGGCGCTGGGCGGCGCGGCCGCGGTGGCCGGCATGGCACTGTGGCTCTGGCCCTGGACGCGCATCGGCTTCGGCCCCAGCGGGCGCATCGCCGCGGTGCTGACCTGGCTGGCGCTGGCGCATGGCACCGCGCGGCTGACGCAGGCGCCGGTGGGCGCGTTGCTGCTGCTGGCCGCGGCCTTCGCCGCCGGCCTGCTGGCGGCGGCATGGCCGCGCCGCACGGCCTGGGCCAGCGCGCTGCTGCGTGCGCTGGTGGCTGCGCTCGTCGTGGCGGGCGCCGTCGCGCTGACGCTGGCGGGCGGCGGCACCGGCAGCCCCGCGAGCCCGCAGGAAGACCCCTACTACACCCCGCGCTGGTGACGCGGGATCGGATTGCTGGCATGCTGCCGCCGATGCCCCTGCGCGGGCGCCTGTGGAGGTCACGCCCATGAAACCCGCTGTACCGATCCGATGGCTGGCCGCTGCCGGCCTGGCCGGCCTGTTGTCCCTGCCGGCCGGCTTCGCCGCCGCCCAGCCGGTGCGCTACACGGTGGACCCCGAACACCTGAGCATCGGCTTCCTGGTCGACCACATCGGCTACGCCAAGGTGCTGGGCATGTTCCGCGCGGCGCGCGGCAGCTACAGCTTCGACGAGGCCGCCGGCGCGCTGGCCGACGTGCGCATCGAGGTCGACACGCAGAGCGTGTTCAGCAACCACGCCAAGCGCGACCAGCACCTCAAGAGCGCCGACTTCCTGAACGCCTCGGAATTCCCGCGCATGGTGTTCACCGCCACGGGCGCCAAGCGCACCGGCGAGCGCAGCTTCGAGATCGCGGGCCAGCTCGAGCTGCTCGGCCGCTCGCAGCCGCTGACCCTGCAGGCCACCTGGAACAAGAGCGGCCCCTCGCCGATCGCCAAGACCTACGTGATGGGCGTGTCGGCGCGCGGCAGCTTCAAGCGCAGCGCCTACGGCATGAACTACGCCGTGGGCAACGGCTGGGTCGGCGACGACGTGGCGCTGATCATCGAGTTCGAGGCCATCCGCCAGTGAGCGGCGCGGCGCTCGCCAGGGCGGCCGGCTGGCTGCTGGCCCTGGGCCTGCCCCTGGCGCTGCTCAATGCGCTGCTGACGCTGGTGAACCCCGGGCCGGGCCCGTGGCCGCAGCCCAGCGCCCGCCTGTCGGTGGAGCTGTGCGCGGCGCTGCTGGCGCTCGCCGGCTGGATCGCCTGGCGCGGCGGCGTGTCCGGGCGTGCGCTGCACGGGCTGGCGGCCGTCACCACGGTGTGGGTGCTGGTGCGCAACGTCGAGATCACCGCGGCCGCGCTGTTCGGCCGCCCGCTGCACCCGTACTGGGACGGCCGGCACCTCGGCGACCTGCTGGCGATGAACGCCGTGCCGGGGTGGCAGATCGGCGCCGGCGCGCTGGCGATCGGCGCCGGGCTCGCGCTGCTGTACCGCCTCGCGCTCGCCTGCTGGCGCCGCATCGCCGGCGCGCTGGCCCGGCGCGCGCCGCGGCCCTGGATCGCCGCCGCCAGCCTGGCACTGCTCGCGGGCTTCGCCGTGCCGGACACGCACGACTTCTTCTCGCGCCCGGTGGCGCCGGTGCTGGCGCGCCATGTGCAGATGGCCGCGGCGCAACTCGTCGCGGACGGCACCGACGCGCGCCTCACGCCCAGCCCGGCCTTCGACGGCGATCTGGCGGCCCTGCGCGGCGCCGACGTGCTGCTGCTCTTCGCCGAGTCCTACGGCGTCACCACCCTCGACGACCCGGCCCAGTCCGCACAGCTCGCGCAGCCGCGCGCGCAGCTGCTGCAGGCGCTGGCCGCGGGCGGGCGCCGGGTGGTCTCGGCCCGCGTGCAGTCGCCGACCTTCGCCGGCGGCTCCTGGCGCGCCCACGGCGCCCTGCTCAGCGGCGTGGACACGCGCGACCCGCTGGCCTACGACCTGCTGCTCGCCACGCAGCGGCCGACGCTGGTGCGGCATTTCCAGGCCCATGGCTACCGCACGGTGAGCTGGATGCCCGGCCTGCAGCGCCCCTGGCCCGAGGGCCGCTTCTTCGGCTTCGACCGCTATGCGGATGCGCAGGGCCTGGGCTACCGCGGGCCGGCCTTCGGCCAGTGGCGCGTGCCCGACCAGGCCTCGATGGCGCTGCTGCATGCGCAGGAACTCGCGGCCGCGCCGCAGGGGCGCGCGCCGCGCTTCGTCGTGTTCCCGACCGTGAGCAGCCATGCGCCCTTCCGGCCGCTCGCGCCCTACGTCGCCGACTGGGAGCGGCTGCTCGGGCCGCAGCCCTATTCGGAGGCGCAGCTGTCGCACGCCTTCGACGAGCCGGTGTCGTGGCGCGAGCCGGTGCCGGCCTACCTGCAGTCCGTGGCCTACACCTGGGAATGGCTCGGCGCCTATCTGGGCGCGCGTGCGCCGGCCGGGCTGCTGACGCTCGTGGTCGGCGACCACCAGCCCTTCGCGGGCGTGAGCGGCACGGGCGCGTCGTGGGATGTGCCGGTGCACGTCATCACCGGCGACGAGGCCCTGCTGCAGCGTTTCGAGGCGGCGGGCTTCGAGCCCGGCCTCGAACCGCGCGGGCCGGCCCTCGGGCCGATGCACACGCTCGCCGCGACGCTGCTGCGCATCTTCGACGCGTCGTGAGACGCGCTCAGTCGGCGACGGCCACCGGCACCCGGGGCGCCACCGCGCACATCAGCTCGTAGCCCACCGTGCCGGCGGCCTGCGCCACCTCGTCGATGGGCAGCAGCGTGCCGTTCGAGGCGCGGCCCCACAGCGTGACCTCGCTGCCGAAGCCGGCCTGCACGCCCTGCGACAGCACCGGCGTGAGGTCGACCGTGATCATGTCCATGCTCACGCGCCCCACCATGCGGGTGCGCACGCCGTTCACCAGGACGGGCGTGCCGGTGCCGGCGTGGCGCGGGTAGCCGTCGCCATAGCCCACGGCGGCCACGCCGATGGCCATCGGCGCGTCGGCGGTGAAGTTGGAGCCGTAGCCGACCGTGTCGCCCGGCTGCAGCTGCTGCACGCCGATCAGCCGCGTGGCCAGCGTCATGCCCGGCCGGAGCTGCCAGTGCGCGGCGTCGTGGTCGGGGAAATCGGGCGCGCTGCCGTACAGCACGATGCCCGGGCGCACCCAGTCGCCGCGCGCGCGCTCGGCGTGGCGCAGCACCGCGGCGCTGTTGGCGATCGAGCGCTCGCCGGGCAGATCGTGCGCGGCCCGCTCGAAGGCCTGCAGCGCGTGGTCGATGCCGCGCACGCCGTCCGCGTCGCTGAAGTGCGTCATCAGCGAGATCTCGTCCACCTGCGGCAGCGCGTTCAGGCGCGTCCAGGCGGCGCCGAAGCGCTCGGGCGCAAAGCCCAGCCGGTTCATGCCCGAGTTCAGCTTGAGGAACACGCGGTGCGGCACCTGCGTCTTGTGCGCGGCGAGCATGTCGATCTGCGCGTCGCAGTGCACCGTGTGCCACAGCGCGAGGCGCGAGCACAGCTCCAGGTCGCGCGGCTCGAACACGCCTTCCAGCAGCAGGATCGGCCCGCGCCAGCCGAGGGCGCGCACGCGCTCGGCCTCGGCCAGGTCGAGCAGCGCGAAGCCGTCGGCGCCGCGCAAGCTCTCGAACACGCGCTCGATGCCGTGCCCGTAGGCGTTGGCCTTGACCACGGCCCAGACGCGGGCCTCGGGCACGGCGCGGCGCACGCGTTCGAGATTGTGGCGCAGCGCGCCGGCATGGATGGTGGCGAGGATCGGGCGAGGCACGTTCTACAGGCGTGTGGGTGAGAGGAAATACCCGCGCCGCCGCGGGTCAAGCCGGTCATTTTGACACCGTACCACCGTGCTATAACCGGGCTCCCGCGCACGCCGTGGAAAACCTTCTCACTACCGCCAGCAGCCCTTTTCCCTCTGGCCAGCCAGCCCATCGATGAAGCGCGGTTTCTACACCATCATGTCGGCCCAGTTCTTTTCGTCGCTGGCCGACCAAGCGCTTTTCGTTGCCGCCGTCGAACTCCTCCGCACCGCCGGAGCGCCCGAATGGCAGCGCGCGGCGCTGGTGCCGATCTTCGCGATCTTCTACGTGGCGCTGGCGCCGCTGGTGGGCGCCTTCGCCGACGCGCTGCCCAAGGGGCGGGTGATGTTCATCAGCAACGCCATCAAGGTGGTGGGCTGCCTGATGATGCTGTTCGGCTCGCACCCGCTGCTGTCCTACGCCATCGTCGGCCTGGGCGCCGCGGCCTACTCGCCGGCCAAGTACGGCATCCTCACCGAGCTGCTGCCGGCCTCGCAGCTGGTCAAGGCCAACGGCTGGATCGAGGGGCTGACCATCGCCTCGATCATCCTGGGCATCGTGCTGGGCGGCATGCTGGTGGGCCATGCGGTGTCCAGCCGGCTGCTGGCGCTGGACTTCCCGGTGCTGGACTTCGGCATCGATTCCGCGCCCCAGGCCGCGATCGCGGTGCTGATCCTCGTCTACGCCCTGGCGGCCTGGTTCAACCTGCGCATTCCGCACACCGGCGTGGAGATGCGCCCGCTGCGCGCCAACCCGCGCCATGGCATCGCGCGCAACCTGCTGGCCCTGCTGCCCGACTTCTGGCAGTGCAACGCACGCCTGTGGCGCGACAAGCTGGGGCAGATCTCGCTGGCGACCACCACGCTGTTCTGGGGCGCGGGCGGCAACCTCAAGTACATCGTGCTGGCCTGGGCCGCGCTGGCGCTGGACTACAACACCGCGCAGGCCTCGGCGCTGACCGGCGTGGTGGCCATCGGCACCGCGGTGGGCGCGGTGGTGGCGTCGATGCGCATGCGGCTGGACATGGCCACGCGCGTGATCCCGATGGGCATCGGCATGGGCCTGCTGGTGATCGCGATGAACTTCATCGGCAACGTGTGGGTGGCGGTGCCGTTCCTGATCCTGCTGGGCGGGCTGGGCGGCTTCCTGGTGGTGCCGATGAACGCGCTGCTGCAGCACCGCGGCCACAACCTGATGGGCGCCGGCCGCTCGATCGCGGTGCAGAACTTCAACGAGCAGGCCTGCATCCTGCTGCTGGGCGCCTTCTACAGCGCCTGCACCGGGCTGGGCCTGTCGGCCTACGGCGCCATCACCGCCTTCGGCGTCGTGGTGGCGGGCTTCATGTGGATCGTCAAGCGCTGGCACGAGAACAACCTGCGCCGCTACCCCGAGGAAGTCGAGCACCTGCTGCAGATCGCGCGCAGCGACAAGCACCACTGATGCCCGCGCTCGCGCTGCTGCTCAACGCCTTCGTCTGGGGCGTGTCCTGGTTCCCCTTCCGTCAGCTCGAGGCGCTGGGCTGGCACCCCCTGTGGACCACCTCGGCGGTCTATGCCGCGATCCTCGCCGCGATGGCCGCCCTGGGGCGGCTGGACCTGCGGCCCTTCCTCGCGCAGCGCGGCCTGGTGCTGCTCGGGCTGGCGGCGGGCCTGACCAACGTGGGCTTCAACTGGGGCGTGACGCAGGGCGACGTGGTGCGCGTGGTGCTGCTGTTCTACCTGATGCCGCTGTGGAGCGTGCTGCTGGCCTGGACGCTGCTGGGCGAGCGCCCGGCGCCGGACGCGCTCGCGCGCATGGCGCTGGCGCTGGGCGGCGTGGCGATCGTGCTGAAGACGCCCGACGCCGACTGGCCGGTGCCCGCCAGCCTGCCCGACTGGCTGGGGCTGGGCGCCGGCTTCATGTTCGCGCTGACCAACGTCCTGCTGCGCCGCATGCGCCACGCCACCGGCGAGCAGCGGGCGCTGGCCATGTTCGTCGGCTGCGCGGGCGTCGGCACCCTCGCCGCCCTGCTGGGCACGGCGGCGGGCATCGTGGCGCTGCCCGCGGCCTCGGCCTTCCCCGGCTGGATCGGCTGGGCCCTGCTGCTGGGCGGCGGCTTCGTGTTCGCCAACGTCTGCCTGCAGTACGCGGTGGTGCGGCTGACGGCCGCGGCGGTGTCGGTGCTGATGCTGTCGGAGGTGCTGTTCGCCACCGCCTCCTCGCTGGCGCTGGGCGCCGGCACGCTCGGGCCGCGCATCGCCGCCGGCGGCGCGCTGATCGTGCTGGCGGCGCTGTGGTCGGCATTTGCGCGCGCGCCCGTGCCGGGCCATCATGCATGACCACGCCCGAGGAGCCTTCGCCATGACCCGCGTCCACGACTTCGAAGTCCGCCGCATCGACGGCAGCCCCCTGCCGCTGGCCGAGCTGCGCGGACGCGTGCTGCTGATCGTCAACACCGCGAGCCAGTGCGGCTTCACGCCGCAGTTCGCCGGCCTGCAGGCGCTGCACGAGGCCTACGAGGCGCAGGGCCTGACCGTGCTGGGCTTTCCCTGCAACCAGTTCGGCCACCAGGACCCGGGCACGAACGAGGAGATCGGCGCCTTCTGCAGCGCCAACTACGGCGTGCGCTTTCCGATGATGGACAAGATCGAGGTCAACGGCGACGGCGCCGCGCCGCTGTACCGCTGGCTCACGCGCGAGAAGCGCGGACTGCTGGGCAGCAGCGCGATCAAGTGGAACTTCACCAAGTTCCTGGTCGGGCGCGACGGCCAGGTGCGCGGGCGCTATGCGCCGCTGGACAAGCCCGAGGCACTGCGCGCGGACATCGAGGCGGCGCTGGCCGAGCCGCAGCCCTAGAAGCGGAAGTCGGCCGTCTTCGGCCCGCTGCCCACGCTCACGTTCTGGCGCTTGGTCGCGCCGCCGCTGGTGGCCTGGACCGTGTAGCGGCCGGCGGGCAGATCGATCAGGCACACCGGGCCGCTGGCGCGCATCGCCATCGCGGTGGCACCGCGCTCGTCCTTGATCGCCACGTCCACGTCGGCCAGGTAGCCGCCGTCGGGCCGCGCGAACAGCAGGGACAGCGGGTGGTCCTTCATCGCGGCGCGCATGGCGCCCGATTCGTCCGAGCCGATGCCGCCGCAGACGAAGCGGCCGGCGCCTTCGCTCTGGAAGGCGGGCAGGGGGGATTGGGCGTGCGCGGCGGCGCAGGCCAGCAGCGCCGCCGTCGAAAGAAGAGAGGAGGAAAGGCGCATGGGGTTCGTCCCGCAGGGGTTGGACATCGATCCACCTTGGCACGGCCGTGCACGCAGCGGCGTCGGAAAGCAGCGCCTGCGGGTGTGCGATCAGGCTGTCGCGAGCGCCTGGTCCAGGATCTCGACCCAGTGGCGCACCGGCGTGTCGCTGCCGCTTTGCAGGTGCGTGATGCAGCCGATGTTGGCCGAGGCGATCACCGCCGGCTGCAGCTGCTTCAGGTGCCCCAGCTTGCGGTCGCGCAGCGGGTACGCCAGCTCGGGCTGCAGCACCGAGTAGGTGCCGGCCGAGCCGCAGCACAGGTGCGACTCGTTCCCGGCCACCTGCACGTCGAAGCCCAGCGCGCGCAGATGCGTCTCCACCCCGCCGCGCAGCTTCTGGCCATGCTGCAGCGTGCATGGCGGGTGGTAGGCGATCACCCCTTCGCTCGGGCGCACCCTGCCCTGCAGCTTCTCCACGATCTCCCCCAGCAGCTCGCTCAGGTCACGCGTCAGTTCGCTGATGCGCCTGGCCTTGTGCGCATAGGCCGCGTCGTCCTTCAGGATGTGCCCGTATTCGCGCACCGTCACCCCGCAGCCCGAGGCGTTCATCACGATCGCCTCGACCGCGCCGGACTCCACCTGCGGCCACCACGCGTCGACGTTGGCGCGCATCTGCGCCTTGCCGCCGTCCTGGTCGTTCAGGTGGAACCTCACCGCCCCGCAGCAGCCGGCCTTCGGCGCGACCACGCTCTGGATGCCCACCGCATCGAGCACCCGCGCGGTGGCCGCGTCGATGTTGGGCGCCATGGACGGCTGCACGCAGCCGGCCAGCAGCAGCACCTTGCGCGCATGCGCCCGCGCGGGCCACGCCCCCGCCTCCTGGCGCGGCGGCACCTTGGCCTGGAGCTTGTCCGGCAGCACGCCGCGCACCGCCTGGCCCAGCCTCATCGCCGGGGCGAACAGGGGGGAAGGCAAGCCTTCCTTGAGCAGCCAGCGCAGCGCGCGCTGGCCCGCAGGCCGCGGCACCTTCTCGTCGACCACCTTGCGTCCGATGTCCACCAGGTGGCCGTACTGCACCCCGCTGGGGCAGGTGCTCTCGCAGTTGCGGCAGGTCAGGCAGCGGTCCAGGTGCAGCTGGGTGGCGCGTGTGGGTGCGTGGCCCTCCAGCACCTGCTTGATCAGGTAGATGCGCCCACGCGGGCCGTCCAGCTCGTCGCCCAGCAGCTGGTAGGTCGGGCACGTGGCCGTGCAGAAGCCGCAGTGCACGCACTTGCGCAGGATCGCCTCGGCCTCCCGGCCTTCGGCTGTGTCCTTGTACTCGGGGGCAAGGTCGGTTTGCATCGGGGGTCTCTTGTTGTTGTCGAGGGCATGCCTCAGTCGGGTCCTGGGCGGCGACGCCACCGCAGCGCGCCCAGCATCTGGCGCAGCGCGACGGAACGCTGCACGTCGTCCAGGAAGGGCGGCAGCGACAGCGCCAGCAGCAGCGCCGCCAGCGGCACCACGCAGATGAAGCCGACGTACTTGAAGCCGCTGGCGCCGACCAGCCCGCCGACGATGAACATGCCCACCAGCCCGGCGAACAGCTGCAGGCGCTGGCGGTTGTGGCGCACCAGCGAGGCGACGGGCGTGCCGCGGCGGTTCCAGTAGAACATCTTGCCCAGCTCGATGCCCAGGTCGGTGAGATTGCCGGTCATGTGCGTGGTGCGGATGCGCCCGCTCGAGGTCTTGGAGGCCACGGCGTTCTGCAGCCCCATGATGAAGGACAGCAGCAGCACGGTGAGCGGCAACGCGAAGGGCGTGCGCCAGTTCAGCGTGATCGCGCCGATCAGGCCGAAGGGCAGCAGCAGCGCCGATTCGAGCAGCAGCGGCAGCGCGTACACGCTGCGCAACTGGTGCTGCCGGCCCCAGTTGACCAGCGCGCCGGAGACCCCGGCGCCGACCACGAAGGCAAGGATCGCGCCCAGCGCGTTGAGCAGCAGCGTGGCGTTGCCCAGCACCAGCCCATCGGCCACCTGCGAGGCGAAGCCGGTCATGTGCGAGGTGTACATGTGCAGCACCAGAAAGCCGCCGGCGTTGATGGCGCCGGCGTTGAAGGCGAGCAGCAGGCCGAGCATGCGATCCGTGGACGGCGCGCGGTGCCGGCCGGTGAGGAAGCGCAGTCGCCGCATGTCGCTCAGAGATCCGCGTCGAGGCGGCCCCGGTTGAAGATGCCGGCCGGGTCGAACTCGCGCTTGAGCGCGCGGTGGATGGCGGCGACCGCAGGCGCCGGCGCGTCGAAGCGCGCGGGCAGCTCCGGCGTGGGGGGCGCCCTGAACAGGGTCGCGTGCCCGCCGGCCGCGCGCGCCGCGGCGCGCAGGGCCGATGCCGCCTGCGGCGCCGCCGCGTACCAGCGCTGGCCGCCGTGCCACTCGATCAGCGGCGCCCCTGCATCCACCGCCAGCACCGGCGCGGTCTGCGGCACCGACACGCGCCACAGCGCATGGCCGTCCTGCGTCGCCGCATCGAACCACGGCAGGCGCTGCTCGCGGCAGGCGGCCCAGTCGGCCGCCGCGATGGCCGGGTCCACGCGCGAGCCGCCCAGTTGCACGCAGGCCGACTCCACCGCCGCGACCGCGCCGCGCAGGCGCAGGTGCAGCATGCCATCGGCCTCCCCGCTCCAGCGGCTCGCGTTGAGCGGCAGCGGCCGCCCGCCCCAGCCGTTGAGCAGCCGCAGCGCGTCGGCCTGGCTGCAGCCAAAGCGCAGCGTGGCCTCGGCCGGCGCGACCGGCAGCACCTTGAGGCTGAGCTGCGCGATCACCCCCAGCACGCCCAGCGAGCCCGCCAGCACGCGCGAGACGTCGTAGCCGGCCACGTTCTTCATCACCGTACCGCCGAACTGCAGCAGCTCGCCGCGGCCGTTGAGCAGGTGCGCGCCGAGCACGTAGTCGCGCACCGCGCCCACGCTGGCGCGTGCCGGGCCGGCCAGGCCGGCCGCCACCATGCCCCCGACGGTGGCACCGGGTGCGAAGTGCGGCGGCTCGAAGGGCAGGCACTGGCCCTCCTCGGCCAGCGCCGCCTCCAGTTCGGCCAGCGGGGTGCCGGCGCGCACGGTGACCACCAGCTCGCTCGGCTCGTAGCTCACGATGCCGGCGAGCGACCGCGTCTCCAGCAGCTCGCCTTCGCAGGGCTCGCCGTAGAAATCCTTGCTGCCGCCACCGCGGATGCGCAGGGGCGTGGCGCCGTGCGCCGCCGCGCGGATGCGGTCGGCCGCCGATCGAAAAACTGGGTCCATGCGGGGGATGTTACGCCGGGCCGTCAGTCGTCGAAGAAGGCCACCGGCAGGCCGGGCGTGTCGACGCGGGTCCACAGCACGCGGCCCGAATCGGGGTGCTGCGCCAGTTCGGCATCGGAGCGGCCCTTGCGCGCGCTGGTGACGAACAGGGTGCGCAGGTCGTCGCCGCCGAAGCAGGGCATGGTGGGGCATTGCGCCGGCAGGCCGAGTTCGGCGATCACGTCGCCCGCGGCCGACAGCCGCAGCAGCCGCGCGCCTTCGAACATCGCCACCCAGTACGCGCCCTCGGCATCGACCGCGGCGCCGTCCGGCCGCCCGCCGTAGGGCTGGCCGGGCTGCCAGCCGGCGGGCCTGGCGTCGAAGCGGCGCAGCACGCGCTCATTGGAAAGCCGGTTGGCCTGCGCGTCCCAGTCCCAGGCGCGCACCGCATGTTCGGCGGTGTCGGCCCAGTACAGGGTGCGCATGTCGGGCGAGAAGGCCAGGCCGTTGGCGGTGGTCGCCTCGTTCGCCATCTGCACGAGCGCAGGCGGCTGGCCGCCGCGCGCATCGAGGCAGTACAGCGCCGCGATGCGCCGGCTCTTGGGCTCGTGCAGGTTGCCCGCCCAGAAGCGGCCCAGCGGGTCGCACTTGCCGTCGTTGAAGCGCATGGTGGCGGTGTCGTGCGGCGCCGCCACGATGCGCGCCAGCGCGCCGCCCCATTCGTGGGCGCGGTAGATGCCGTCGCGCAGCGCGATCACCAGGCCGCCCGTGCGCGCCGGCGCCATGCAGCCGGGCTCCTGCGGCAGCGGCCAGCGCTCCACGCTGGCGGCGTCGATGGCGCCGCGCGTGCGCAGCACGGCGCGGCCGGGGATGTCGAGCCAGTAGAGCGCGCGCTCCTGCGGATGCCAGAAGGGCGATTCGCCAAGCTCGCTCAGGCTGTCGGTCAAGGTCTGCCACATGCCCCGATTGTCCACCGCCGCGCTCGCAGATCGAGCGCTTCGATGCACGTGCTTCGGCCGCTATGGCGCGCGCGCCGGCTCCACGTTCATTCCCGTCCAATGGGCGGCGAATGCCCACTTGTCGGCCATCTCCTCGATGACCTTGTCCATCGGCTTGCCCGCGCCATGGCCCGCCCGGGTTTCGACGCGGACGAGGTGCGGCCGCGGCCCGGCGTCGGCCGCCTGGATCGCCGCGATGTACTTGAAGGTGTGCGCGGGGACCACGCGATCGTCGGTGTCCGCGGTCGTGGCCAGAATGGCGGGATAGCGCCTGCCGGAGGCCACGTTGTGACAGGGCGAGTAAGCCAGCAGGTTGTGGAACTGCGCCGGGTTCGCCGGATCGCCGTAGTCGCCCATCCACAGGCGGCCGCCGGTGAACCGGTCGAAGCGCAGCATGTCCATCACCCCGACGCCCGGCAATGCGGCCGCGAACAGCTCCGGGCGCTGATTGACGACGACGCCCACGAGCAGGCCGCCGCCGGATTCGCCGTGGACGGCCAGGCCGTCCTCCGGCGCGATGCCCTGGTCCCGCAGATACTCGGCGGCCGCGATGAAATCGTCGAAGCTGTTCTGCTTGTTCTCCAGGCGGCCGGCGTTGTGCCAGGCCTTCCCGTACTCGCCGCCGCCGCGGATGTTGGCGATCGCCACCACGCCGCCCTGTTCGAGCCAGGCCAGCAGGACCGGCGAGTAGGCGGGAATCATGCTGATGCCGAAGCCGCCATAGCCATGAAGCAGGGTCGGCGCCGCATCGGCGACGTCGTCGCGCCGGACGATGAACACCGGCACGCGGGTGCCGTCCTTCGAGGCGTAGAAATGCTGTTCCACCACGATCCGGCCAAGATCGACGTCGACCTTCGGCGCGGCCCACACGGTGTGCGTGTTGGCGGCCACGTCGTAGCGATGGATCGTGGTGGGCGCATTGAAGCTGGTGAAGACGAAGAAGGCCTCGTTGCCTTCCGGATGTCCCTGAAAGCCGCCTGCGCTGCCGATCCCCGGCAGTTCGACCCTGCCGTCAGGTGTGCCGTCCGGCATGTAGCGCCGGATCTCGCTTTTGACATCGACGAGATAGGTCGCCATCAACCGCCCACCGACCAGCCGGGCATCGCCAAGAACGGCCTCGTCTTCGGCCACCCGTTCGACCGGCACCGGATGCTGGGTCGCCAGGTCCATCGTCACGATCTTCCGGCGTTCGGCCCCCTGGCTGGTCATGAGGTAGAGCGTGCTGCCCGCGTCGCCGATCACCGTCCATTCGGCGTCGAAGTCAGCCACCAGGGTGCGCGCGTCCCAGCCGTCGCTGTCGAGGTCCACGACCGTCAGTGAATTGGTCTGGGAACCCGGCGTGGAATAGACCACCGCGTAGCGGCCGCCGGCGGTGACTTCGGGGAAGTGCAGCAGCTCGGGCCGTGCAGGCGTCGCATGCAGCAGCCGGTCTTGCGACTGCGGCGTGCCGATCGCGTGGAAGTAGACCGCGTGGTTGGCAAGCCCTGCCTGGAAGGCCGCTCCCTCGGCAGGCTCGGGGTAGCGGGCATAGAAGAAGCCGGAGCCGTCGGCCGCCCAGGTGATGGCCGTGAACCGCACCCACCGGACCTCGTCTTCGAGGACCTCGCCCGTTGCGGCATCGACGACCCTGATGGTCCGCCAATCGGTGCCGGCCTCCTGCACGGCATAGGCGACGTGGGCGCCGTCATCGGACGCGTCCCACTCTGCCAGCGCCACCGTGCCGTCCGCGGACCACGTGTTCGGGTCGATGAGCACACAATCCACCCCGTCGGCACCCTCGCGCACGACAAGCGCGGCCTGGTTCTCGAGGCCGGGATTGCGTGTGTAGAAATAGCGTCCGCCGCGCTCGCGGGGCGCGGTGAACTGCGCATGGTCGAACAGCGCCGTCAGCCGCTTTCGGAAGACATCGCGCCCGGGCAGGGACGCCAGACAGCGCGCCGTCACCGCGTTCTGCGCCTCGATCCAGGCGGCAACCTCGCTGTCGCCGCGTGCGTCGTTCTCGAGCCACCGGAAGGGATCGGCGATCTTCTGCCCGAACAGGTCTTCGACGACATCGGCGCGGCGGGTTTCGGGATGGATGATTTCGGTCATGAAGCGTGATGGTTGATACAGGGCCTTGACGTCCTCTCAGCGGATCACGGGCGCATGCTGCGCCATCAGGGAGACGACCCAGTCGATGAACACCCTGAGCTTGGCGCTGACATGCCGATTCGGCGGGAACGCGACATACAGCGGCATGGGGTCGAAGCGCCAGTCCTCGAACACGGGAAGCAGTTCGCCGCGCGCCCGGTGCGCCTCGGCCATGTAGGTCGGCAGCCAGAGCACGCCCAGGCCGGCCAGCCCTGCCGCCAGATAGGCATTGCCATCGTCGATCGCCAGCACGTAGCGGCCCTGCACCTCGATGCGCTCGCTCCCGCGGTGCATGGCATAGGGCGGAACCTTGCCGGTGCTCGATCGCAGGAACCCCACGATGCGGTGATGCGTGTCCTCCAGCTCCCGCGGATGCGAGGGCATGCCGGCGCGCGCCACATAGCCGGGCGCCGCGTAGGCCCCGACCTGCAGATCGCCCACGCGGCGTGCCATCAGCGACTGATTGGTGATCTCGCCGCCGCGCACGACGCAGTCCACGTTGTCGCCGATCACATCGACCACGCGGTCGCTCACGCCCATGTCGAACTGGATATCCGGGTACTGCGCATGGAAGGCCGGCAATGCCGGCACCAGGATCATGCGCGCCAGCGGGCTGGGCACATCGACCCGCAGCCGGCCCCTGGGCGCCGCCGACGCACTCGACAGGCTGGTCTCGGCATCGTCCATGTCGGCCAGCAGGCGTACCGCGCGCTCGTAGTAGGCCGCGCCGTCGGCCGTGACATGGACCTTGCGCGTGGTGCGGTTGAGCAGCCTGACGCGCAACCGCGCCTCCAGCTGCTGCACGAGTTGCGTCACGCTGGTCTTGCTCATGTGAAGCGTCCCGGCCGCCTTGGTGAAGCTGCCGGCTTCCACCACCCGCACGAATGCCTGCATCGCGTCGAAACGGTCCATCCTTGCTCCAAGCATCCCGCAGGATGGTCTGCACTTTACAAACAACTGACAGCCGAACCAGCAGGTGATAGTAAACAAAGGACAAAAAAAGGCCCGCTGGCGCCGAAGCGCTGCGGGCCCAACATCCAAAGGAGACTCTCGCTTGTTGTGTCGTGTGTCCTTTTGGTGCCGATGCGGGATCAGCGGTTGTAGGCGGTCTCGCCGTGCGACGAGATGTCCAGGCCTTCGCGTTCCTCTTCTTCGGTCACGCGCAGGCCGATGGCCAGGTCGGCGATCTTGAAGGCGATGAAGGCCACGACGCCCGACCACACGATGGTGAACAGCACGCTCTTGACCTGGATCCAGACCTGCGCGCCGATCGAGAAATCGACGCCTTGCGTGCCGCCCAGGCCGGGGGCCGCGAACACGCCGGTCAGGATGGCGCCCACGATGCCGCCGACGCCGTGCACGCCGAACACGTCGAAGGAATCGTCCGCACCCAGCATGCGCTTGAGGCCGCCGACACCCCACAGGCAGACCAGGCCGGCCACCAGGCCCAGCACGATCGAGCCCATGGGGCCGACGAAGCCGGCCGCCGGCGTGATGGCCACCAGGCCGCCGATGGCACCCGAGGCGGCACCCAGCATCGAGGCCTTGCCCTTGTGCAGGCTTTCGCCCAGGCACCACGACAGCGTGGCCGCGGCGGTGGCGAGCACGGTGTTGACGAAGGCCAGGCCCGCATCGCCGTTGGCCGCACCGGCCGAGCCGGCGTTGAAGCCGAACCAGCCGACCCACAGCAGCGAGGCGCCGACCATGGTGAGCGTGAGCGAATGCGGCGTGAAGGCTTCCTTGCCGTAGCCCAGGCGCTTGCCGATCACGTAGGCGCCCACCAGGCCCGCGACGCCGGCGTTGATGTGCACCACGGTGCCGCCCGCGAAGTCGAGCGCGCCGTCCGCGGCCAGCAGGCCGCCGCCCCACACGATGTGGGCCATCGGCACGTAGCTGAAGGTGAACCACAGCACGGCGAACAGCAGCACGGCCGAGAACTTGGCACGCTCGGCGAAGGAGCCGACGGTCAGCGCCACGGTGATGGCCGCGAAGGTGCCCTGGAAGGCGACGAACACGTACTCGGGGATCGTGTCCAGCGCGCCGATGGTTCCCGGGTTCACGCCCTTGAGGAAGATCTTTTCCAGGCTGCCGAAGAACTTGCCCTCGCCCGCGAAGGCCAGGCTGTAGCCGTAGATCGCCCACAGGATGCTGATCATCGAGAAGATCACGAACACCTGCATCAGCACCGACAGCATGTTCTTCGAGCGCGCGAGGCCGCCGTAGAACAGGGCCAGGCCGGGGATGGTCATCAGGATGACCAGCAGCGTGGAAGTGAGCATCCAGGCGGTGTCGCCGGAATCGATCTTGGGCGCCTCGGCGTCGGCGGCGGCAGGTGCCGCCTCGGGGGCGGGCGCGGCGGCCGGCGCGGCATCGGCCGGGGCGGTGACCGCGGGCGCGGGCGCGACGGCCTCGGCCGGCGGCGTCTGGGCGAAGCCGGACACACCGGCGGTGAGCACGCTCAGGCCGAGCGCGAGGGATACGAGCAGTTTTTTCATGTCGATTCGTTCTTTCTTCGTTCCTTGCAGGTGCCGCGGCTCAGAGAGCTTCGCGGCCGGTCTCGCCGGTGCGGATGCGCACGACTTGTTCGAGGTCGTAGACGAAGATCTTCCCGTCGCCGATCTTGCCGGTGCGCGCCGAGCCTTCGACGGCTTCGATCACGCGGTCGACCAGGTCGTCGGCGATGGCCGCCTCGATCTTGACCTTGGGCAGGAAGTCGACCACGTACTCGGCGCCGCGGTACAGCTCGGTGTGGCCCTTCTGCCGGCCGAAGCCCTTGACCTCGGTCACGGTGATGCCCTGCACACCGATCGCCGACAGCGCCTCGCGCACTTCGTCGAGCTTGAACGGTTTGATGATGGCTGCGATCAGCTTCATGGTTTCTCTCTCCTTCAGATGGAATGGGAGCGGCGCAGCGTCATGGGCCGCGCCTGCCTGTCGACGCTCAGAAAGTCTTGGTGAGCGCGACGATGAACCGCGCCTTGTTGACCGATTGCGCGCCGCCGCCGTAGATGAACGAACCGTCGCCGAACAGGTCGATGCCGTCATGGGTGGCCAGCTCGTAGATGTTCTTCTTGTTCGCGCCCTGGACCGAGCCGGACAGCGACAGGCCGCCGCCGAAGTCGTAGCTGGCGCCCACGTTGTAGTCCACGTAGCTCTTGTAGCCCAGGCTGCGGATGTCGCTGCTCATGCGCGTGTAGCCCACCGAGGCGTTGAGCGAGAGATTCGGCACGATCTCCTTGCTGTAGGCGACGTTGATGTAGCCGGTGTTGCGGCCCTTCAGGCCCGAGCCGCTCTTCCAGCCGGCGTAGCCGAAGTAGTCCTTGGACACCGTGTGCGAGTACTTCAGGGTGATGGAGCCCAGCGCGTCGTCGCTGTAGGTGCCCGAACCGTAGATCTCGGTCGAGTTGCCCGCGCTGTTGCCGGGGTACACGTAGGTCACGATGCCGACGTCCCACTCGATCGGGCCGCCGGTGAATTTGTAGCCGCCGTAGAAGTCCATCTCGATGCTGTTGCCCGAGAGCCAGTTGACGCTGGCGTTCCAGTTGCCCACGTAGAAGCCGCTGTCGCCGAACTCGTAGTCGAAGCCGCCCTGCAGCCCCGGCTTGATCGCGCGTTTCTTGTAGAAGCCGTGGTGCCCGATCTGGTCCTGGTCCTGCCCGCGGAACTTGTAGTTGGTCGTCAGCGTGATGTTGGCCGACAGCGGCGAGGTCTCCGGTGCTGCGGCGGCGGTCTGCGCCATCGCGGCGCCCGACGCTGTGAGGGCGGTGGCCAGGACTGCCAAGGTCGTGGCGGCGGAACGGTGCATCATCGGGAACTCCTCGCAAGTGGTAGTGTTGGAATCGGAACCACCAAAGCAGGGAGCGTGCCAAATTGCACGGGCACGGAACTTTGCGCCGCCCTGCGGGATCGCGGCGCTCGCTCCGAGTCGTCATGAAAAGTCAATGCGTGGAAACAGGTAGCGCACCATGCCGGCGGTGCCGCTGGCCTGCGAAATGCACCAAATCAGGGAGTCAGGGCGGAATGAGTTTGTCTTTGGTGCAGAGCCGTGCACTGCTTGGGCTCGAAGCGGCTTCAGTCACCGTCGAGGTGCATCTGGCCAACGGCCTGCCGGCCTTCACACTGGTGGGCCTGGCGGAAACGGAAGTCAAGGAGGCGCGCGAACGCGTGCGCTCGGCGATCCAGAACGCCGGGCTGGCATTCCCGAACAACAAGCGCATCACCGTCAACCTGGCGCCGGCCGACCTGCCCAAGGACTCCGGCCGCTTCGACCTGCCGATCGCGCTGGGCATCCTGGCCGCCAGCGCCCAGGTCGACGCCGCGCGGCTGGCGGGCCACGAGTTCGCCGGCGAGCTGTCGCTGTCGGGCGAGTTGCGGCCGGTACGCGGCGCGCTGGCGATGGCGCTGGCCCTGCACGGGTCCGGCGTCGACACGCGGCTGGTGCTGCCCCTGGACAGTGCGCGCGAAGCCGCGCTGGTGCCCGGCGCCGAGATCTACGGCGCGCGCCACCTGCTCGACGTGGTACGGCGCTTCGTGCCGGCGCCCGAACAGGGTGCCGAGGATGCCGGGGAAGGCGAGGACTGGTGCCGCATGCACCCTGCGCCGCCCGCCGCCGCGGCGGCCGCCCCGGACCTGGCCGACATCAAGGGCCACGGCGCCGCCCGGCGGGCGCTCGAGATCGCGGCCGCGGGCGGCCACAGCCTGCTGATGGCCGGCCCGCCCGGCTCGGGCAAATCGATGCTCGCGCACCGGCTCGCGGGCCTGTTGCCCGACATGCGCATCGACGAGGCGCTGGAAAGCGCCGCCATCGCCAGCCTGGGCGGCCAGTTCGGCCCGGCGCGCTGGATGCGCCGGCCGATGGCCGCGCCCCACCACACCTCGAGCGCCGTCGCGCTGGTGGGCGGCGGCTCGCCGCCGCGGCCCGGCGAGATCTCGATGGCGCACCACGGCGTGCTCTTTCTCGACGAGTTCCCCGAATTCGCACGCGCCGCGCTGGAGGCGCTGCGCGAACCGCTGGAAACCGGCGCCGTCACCATCGCGCGCGCCGCCCGGCGCGCCGTGTTCCCCGCGCGCTTCCAGCTCGTCGCGGCGATGAACCCCTGCCCCTGCGGCCACCTCGGCGACCCCGCGCGCGCCTGCCGCTGCACGCCCGACCAGGTCGCGCGCTACCAGGGCAAGCTCAGCGGCCCCCTGCTCGACCGCATCGACCTGCACGTGGAGGTGCCGGCCATCGCGCCGCACGAACTGCTGCACGCCCCGCCGGGCGAAGCCAGCGCCGACGTGCGCCCGCGCGTGGCCGCCGCGCGCGAACGCGCGATGGCGCGCCAGGGCCGGCCCAACCACGCGCTGCAGGCCGGCGAGATCGACGCCCACGCGCGGCTGGAAGACAGCGCCCGCGCCTTCCTGCTGAAGGCCGCGGCCCGGCTCGGCTGGTCGTCGCGCGGCACGCACCGCGCGATGAAGGTGGCGCGCACCATCGCCGACCTGGCCGCGAGCGAGCACATCCAGACCCCGCACATGGCGGAGGCGATGCAGTATCGGCCGATGCCACGGGGCGGGCGCGACTGAAGACGCAGAGCAGGCCGGCGTGCAGACACACCCGCCGCACCGGCACCCCCTCTGATCCGCCCGAAAACCCCTGCGGCGAAGGGGCGTGGCCGAGCGGGGATGTCCGCTATCACGAGGCGTTCGATGCCAAGGCGTGATGGCCGATCTGGTTGGGTGGCCGGAACACAGCGCCGCTCGCCCCGGCGATCAGCGCCCGAACTCCAGCGCCCGCACGACGATCCGGTTCGCCCATTGCAGCGTGTCCTGCCTGCTGCGCGCTGTCGTGGCTCAGACTGACGTAGTTGTCGCCTACCGTGCCGTAGAGGTAGTAATCGCACTTGACCACGTCAAAGCGGCCACGATGGCCAGGAAGATTTTCATTGTTGTGCTCCCTCTTGAGTCAATCGCATCCTTTTCTATAAATCAACGCTCACTACCGGCATCATCTCGGCGCAGGGCAGTCGGAGATCGTTTCCACGGGCACAGGAACTGGCGCATCCGGCTGGGTGGCGTCCGCCACGGCCAAGCTGCACACGGGCTTGCTACCCCAGACGAACTCAACGATGTAGGCATGTCCATGTTCAGGCGTAAAGCGCGCCACCACCGGGCCGCAATTGCCGGAGCGAAATCCCGCGCCCGCGCCATCCGCCCATGAGCCATAGGCCCGTATCTGGATGGGGTCGCCTGGATAGACCTCGCGCACTCTATAGGGCTCGGTTTTGTTGACGGTCCGATGGCCACGTTGCGCCATGTTGGCTATCCACGGGTAGACGATGCCACGACCGGCATAGACCACATTGCCCACCGAATCGAATTCCTGGCAGGCCTGTACGGCAGTACTGACGGAGAAATGAGCCGGATAGGCAGCCCCTGCAGTACGGAACACCAACTTGGCTGTGCCGGGAAGAACCTCTTGCAGTTCAAGGTATCCATTGTTTGCACGCTCATCGGCCAAAGCCGCCTCTGGATTGATTTCGCGGTAAGCGCAACCCGAAAGCAACAGAAAGGCGGTGATGAGATGCAGCAACGTTGAGCCTCCCGGCGTCATCCGCGCTCCTGCCGTACAACCAAAATCAATAATTTTCTTCGTTTGCATAAAAAATCTATCGCACCAGATCACCAAACATCTTTGTCCTATCAACGAAATTGATACTACTCGCTCCCGCCAAGCTCCTCCTTCTTGCCCCGCTCCGAGCATTAAAAACGATCATGCATTTTTTAACTGCGTGCATTTCCAGAAGCACAGATCAAAATCTTTACCCTACTATTGTGTAGAAAAAATACAAACCCAGCATAGTTAACGCACAAACAATCCGATCAATATTTTTACCTTTCTCTTTGTATTTAAAAAACCCTGTCGCCACAGGCAGATCTCTATCCCTCCAGAAGGCCCACTCCATCCACCCAACCATTATCGTATTTATGCACCATATTAAAAAATCAAACACATTGAAGGAGACAATGATCAGAATGATCTTTATTCCAGCCAAAATACACAGAAAAAGAACAGGGATTGCTTTTAGACTCATTGATTTCCAGACTTCGCCTTCAATCGATTAACAAATGACTGCCACCCTCCAGCCAAGTCAACTGCTGACGCAATACGGCTTGCCGAAGCCTCGCCAAGTCCATATATACGACTTATATACTGCGTTGCCGCCACTTGAATAAGCTCTTTTGAAAGCGCCGCCCCTCCTTGATCACTCATATACCCACCAGCCACGGAAGTTATTGGCCCTAGAACTTGAATTATCTTCCCAGCAATCCCCACCGGAGACAGAACTCCAGCGACAGTTGCCCCTTTATTAATATCGTCAAGAATTGCTCTATCTATCGCTTTAATATATACCTGGATTTCAGGATCCGACATGTCAATATTTTTACCGGACGCAATGCAATCGGACGTCGCACATGAAGAATATCTTGGCGAATAGGTTCTATCCCCAATCGTTATCTGTATTTCGTAACGTCCATATCCATCAAGCGGCAAGCCGGTCAACCTGTCCCTCGTCGGATTATTGAAGGCGCTGGACAGCGGCGCTCGAACAATCAGCCCGGTGATGCTCGGATCAGCCAACCCCTGATTCAGCGAAGGCTGGTTCATCTGATCCACCGTCGCATAGAACAACTACTGCATGCCCTGCGTGTCCGGCAGCACCAGGGAGCCGTTCTGCTGCATGTACTCGATCTTGAGTGTCTGCAGGAAATCGTCCGCCTCCTTGGAGTACGCGACTATTGCGCCCAGGTTGTTGTCCAGCTTGCTCTGAGCGGTACTGGCCAGAAGCGCTGCCGCTTCCTTGATCTGTTCATCGCTCGGTGTCTGCGTCCCATACAACTGCCTCGCGAAGCGCTCGGCGTTGTCCTTGATGATCTGGGCCTCTGTCGGATGCAACTGCCTGTTGTTGATGTCCACGCTAAAGGCGCACACCGCACCGGCCGTGCCACCCACCGTCGCGCCAACGGCCGCTGCGCTCAATGATTCTTATTTTCAATAAAAATCTTGAACGCATCCGGAAAGAACCCATGACAAATCTCCTCAAATTGCGCCAAATAATCAATCTCCATCATCCTCGCAGGAAAATCCAATCTCAATTTCTCCCCAAAGCGCAAAAAGTCAAAAATCCTCTGTAAAGCAGATCCTAGCCACTGCATGGATGTCGCGGCACCATACTGCTCCGCCTGGAGCATTCTCTCAAGAAGACTCTTTTCTATATGCCCAGCGACAATTTACTTTTTAAATTCTTCTATCATTTTTTACCATTGTGCTACTGACCGCATCATAAATATAGCCGCACTCCTTCAAATATTCAAACTCTCGACCAAATCCGCTTAACCGCCCATTTCCATAGAGACTTATTGAAACTGGAGGTGTTGCCATATAGATTGCAAGATCGAAAATTATTCCCATTGCCCATATCATCGTCTTGAAAAATCGGCCCCGCATATGAATTAACATTGCTCATCCAATAGATAACTTCGAGCACATTGACCTTCGTTGCGACTAAGGCTCGCGCTCACGTCGCAGCTGTTTCAATAAAAAAATCAAGCAAAAATGGCGACCACCGCGTATATGCCGACAACCATCGTCACATATAGCGCTCGGGCAGTAGAATTTTTCCCTTCTTCGAATTTGAAATCTCCGGATCGCGCCGGCAGATCCTTGTCCTTCCAATATGCCCAACCGACATATAAAAATGCACAGGAAATCAATGACCATGCCACCCATTCGAACTTATCAAAATGCTGCGGAAACCCCACTATCCTGAGCAAAGCAATTGCAAGAAAAGAAATAATTGGCAATATCTTCCAATTAATTTTATTTGTTACTGGTTTCATTTTTTTGCTCTATCTATAAAAGCCTGCCACCCGCCAGCCAAATCAATAGCAGAGGCGATCCGCGTTGCCAACGCTTCGCCCATTCCGTAAACGCGAGACATATACTGAATTGCTGACACTTGCACGACCTCTTTCATTGTGGCCGACACAAACTGATCGCTCATCGCGCCGCTGGCAACTGAGGTTATAGGGCCGACGAACGACGCAATCGTTCCGGCCATACCAACAGGCGAAGCAATCCCGACGACAGTGGCGACCTTATTGAGGTCATCAATGATCATCTTGTCGACCGCTTTTACGTAGGCCCGTGTTTCTGCATCTGACATGTCGAGATTCTTCCCACCGACAAGGCAATCGGAGATGGCGCACGGGTAGTACTTCGGCGAATAGGTCGCGTCTCCCACCACCACTTGCACCGTGTACCGCCCCTGTTCATCCAAGGGCAGCCCCGTCAGCTTGTCCCTAGACGGATCGTTCGTCGGGTTGTTGAAGGCACTGGACAATGGCGTTCTCACAATCAGCGCAGTGATGCTCAGGTCCGCCAGCCCCTGGTTCAACGCCGGATTGTTCATCTGATCGACCGTGGCATAGAACAGTTGCTGCGTGCCCTGCGTGTCCGGCAATACCAATGTGCCGTTCTGCTGCATGTATTCGACCTTGATCACCTGTAGGAAATCATCTGCTTCTTTGGAATACGCGACGATCACGCCCAGGTTGTTGTCCAGCTTGCCTTGCGCCGTACTGGCCAGCAGGGCAGCCGCCTCGCCGATCTGCTCCTGGGTGGGGGTGTCCGTGCCGAATAGCTGCTTTGCAAATCGCTCGGCGTTGTCCTTGATGAGTTTGGCCTCCGTCGGGTGCAGTTGTCTGTTGTTGAGATCAATGCTGTACGCACTGGCCGCGCCGGCTGCTCCGCCGACCGTCGCTCCGATGGCCGCCGCAGTGATGGCACCGAGCCCCTGCACCACAGGGGCAGGCAGTCCCATTTCTTCGATCGCGTCCCCGATGCGCGGCATCAGCGCAGCACTCGCTCCTGCCCCGAGTGCGCCCGCCACGCCGCCACTCAACGCGCCGGCTGCGGTGTGCATCGCCACCCTGTACTCCCCGCCCTCGTCCCACCTTGCGGCTTCGGCTTCATCGCCCCGGGCGCGAGCAGCGTCTCGCTGCCTGTCCGCATAGGTCCCGATCTCTCTGGCCGCGTTCTGATTGAACTGCTGGGTGATCTGCGCCTGCGCCTGCACGTCCTGCACGATGGCCTGAGTGTTCCAGTCCTTGACTAGCGTGCCGGCACTGGTGTTGTCACTCATGCGCACAGACTGGTCGCCTGCGATGCCACTGATGCCGCTCACCGTCGTGCTGCTCTGGTTGCTGCCTTCGTAGCTGCCCACGCCCGCGCTGCCGCTAGGCCGGTTGTTCTGCCCGGCCCATGAGACGGTCATGTCCCTGCCCGGCGTCGTATCAGTCCCCGCCACTGGCGCGGTGGTGTTCCCGATGCCTATCCCCCCGCTGACCGAGTAACTGCTGCCGCTGGACCGGCTCACGTTCTGCAGGTCCGTCATCGTCAGCTCGCCACCGGTCTGGAAGCTGTTGCGTCCTTCGTCGATGGCCGCTTGCGTGCTGCTGATCACCCCGCCGACGAGGTTCGTGTCGCCCTTGACGTTCACGCCGAACCCACCATCGCCCGCCTGGATGCCTGCTTGCGTGTTCGGACTGATGTGCACCCCGTCGGCCTTCGCACCCGCCGCGTTCGCGCTGACCCCGGCAATCACCCCGTAGCAGATCGGCGGGATGCACAGGCTCAGGTTCGCCCCTGAACTGCTTTGTCGGCTCTCGCCCACGCTCACGTCCTGCAAGGTGGTGATGTTCAGATCGCCGCCCACCTCCGCCGTCACGCGCTCGCCCGCCACCGTCGCGCCTGTCAGGTTCAGGTCGCCTCCGCTGGTGATGTTCACCGCCTGAGCGCCGCTGACCTGCGTGGGCGTGTGGATCACTTCGTTCTGGTTGTCCCGCCCCTGGCCCTGCGTCACGCCAAGCTGGATGCTGAAGCCGGTCTGCGCGCCGGCCCCGAAGGTCACGCCCACGTTGGCACCGCTGCTGCTGTTGCGCCCAGCCGAGAGGGTCGCGCTCTGGCTGGCCTGCAGCGTCACGTCGTTGTCCGCCGCCAGGTTGACGGTGTTGCCCGCCGCGATGGTGGAGCCCACGGCACGGATGTTGGAACCCTCGCCGCCGCCAGTGGCCACGATGTTGACGTTGCCCGCGCCCACCACGCTGGAACCCACGGCCTGGGCGCTGGTACCGAAGGTGTTCGATTGCCCTTCGTTGCGGCTCAGGCTCACGCTCACGCCGTAACTCAGGCTGCCGCCATTGCCCAGGGCCTGCACGGTGTCCATGGCTTCCTTGCCGCTCATGGCAAGGTTCAGCGCGCCAAGGGCCTGCATGCGGCTGTCGCCCGTCTGGCCCATGGCCTGCACGGTGTTGGCCATGCCTCGCAAGCTGTCGGTGCTCAGCCCGCCGACGTGGGCGCTGCCGCCCAGCTGGGTGCTGGCGCTGCGCTGCACCCCCACCGCTTGCTCGGTGTTGTGGGCCTCGTTGATGGTGACGTTGCGCGCCAGGATGTTGACGTCGCCTCCGGCCAGTTCGCCCGCCTGCCCCGCCGCCAGCACGCTGCTGGCTGTCTGGCGGTACTCGTTGCCCGCCACCAGCGTCACGTCGCCTGTGAGGCTGGCCACCTGGCTGGGGCTTTGCGTGGTGCCGGCAACGGCCTCGGCGCCGAAGTTCTTGGCATGACCGAGGCCGGGTGCGGACCACGAGCCGATGAAGCCGCTCTTGGAGTCCGCGGAAGAGCTGGTGCTCAGATGCGTGTTCTGGGCGCTCTCGATGGTCAGGTTGTTGCCGGCCATCATGGTGATGTCCCGGTCGGCCACCACGGTGGCGCCTTGCAGGGTCGTGTCGCGTCCGCTCACGATCTGAAGGCTGCCGGCCGAGACCTGGGCGCCCACGGCCGTGTGGGTGACGGACGCGCTGGCGCTGTTGCCGGCGTTCTTGCGGTTGCCGTAGCCGCCGATCGGCCCGCCCGCGTCAGAGGCCAGCGCCCAGGCCCTGGACAGGGCGGTGCTGCTGGTGCGCTCCTGGCTGGCGTGCAGTTCGATGTCGGTCTGCGTGGCGGTGGTGAAGTGGATGTCCCGTCCGGCCGACAGGCTCATGGCTTCCTGCGAATGCAGTTGCGCGGCCTGGGCGTCGATGTCGTTGCCGGCCGCCAGCACCACGGTCTTGCCGCTCAAGTTGCTGGACAGGGCATCCGTGGTGCTCGTGCTGTCGAAGGTGCTGCTGCTGGTCTTGCGCAACGGGCTGCTCGATGAACTGACACTGGCCGTGGTCACGCTTGAGGTGGCCTGGCCCGCGGTGAGGTTGATGTCGTTCTTGGCCGTGGCCACCAGCGCGCCATCCAGGCTGGCGACGCTGCCGGCACGGATGTTCAGGTCATTGCCTGCTGCCAGGCGAACGTTGTCCTGGCCCACGATCACCGAACCCAGCTCACGGCTTTGCGTGGCGATGCCGGCAATGCCCTGGCCCAGGACCATGGCACCGCCGGATTCGCCGACCGTGTCCAGGTTGACGTTGCGGCCAGCCCCCACCGAGGCGGTGCCGGCGCTGCTGATGATGGCGCCCACCAGGTTCACGTCGTTGCCTGCGCTGGCGATCAGCGTGCCCCCGGGGTTGGTCACGTACACCCCTGCGATGCGGTCGCTGCTCTCGCCGGGGATGACGCCTTCCACTTTCTGCGTGGTGCTGCGGATGTTGATGTCGTTGCCGGCAGTCAGCGTGACCGCATTGCCCCCATCGATCGTGCCGCCGATGTTGATCAGATCGCCCGAGCCCTGGATGACGGTGTTCTCGGCACTCAGCAGCGCCCCGATCCGTCGATGTCCCCCGGGCGCACCCACCGTACACCTGCGGCACCAGCACCCACTGCGCGTTCCAGGCAACTGGGGAGCGCCTGGAAACAGGATTGTTCAGATGGTATGGGCGCCTCCCTCCCGAGAGGCTCTTCCGCTGCGCTCGGCGAAGGGCCACAGTGATGCCCCCGCTGTGACCAGCGAACTGGAGATCATCATGGAACGTACCGTCATTGCCGTGGACATTGCCAAGAAGGTATTTCAGTTGCACTGGGTCGAGCAAGAGACCGGATGCATCGAGCGCTTGCAGCTCAAGCGCGCGCGGCTGCTCGAATGGTTTGCCAAGCGCAGCGCCGCTGTTGTTGTCATGGAAGCTTGCGGCGGGGCGCACGACTGGGGGCGTGCACTGGGTCAACTCGGTCATGAGGTCCGGCTCTTGCCGCCGTGCAAAGTGCGCCCGTTCGTGCAGCGAAACAAGACCGATGCTGCCGATGCTCAAGCCATCTGGACGGCCAGCCAGCAGCCCGGCATGCGCTTCGTTCCCGTCAAGACCGAGGTGCAACAAGTCATCCTCTCATTGCATCGGTTGCGGGTCCAGCTCATGAAGACGCGCATCATGCAGACCAACGAACTGAGAGGCTTGCTCGGCGAGTTCGGCATCGTCCTGCCCGAGGGGCATACGGCGTTGCTCAGGGCGTTGCCCTGCGCTTTGACTGATGCAAAGACTCGGTTGCCCAGCATACTCACCGACAGCCTGGACGAGCAGGTGCGCCGCATCCAGCAACTGCAGGCTGACATCGGCATCATTGAGCGCAGGCTGTCGCAGCAGATGCGTGAGATTCCTGCGTGCAAAGCTGCCGCCGAGATCCCAGGTGTAGGACTTCTGACTGCGACTGCGATCGTCGCGAGCATGGGCGCGCCTACGGCCTTCAAGAATGGCCGGGAGTTCGCCGCATGGATCGGCCTGGTGCCACGCCAGACCGGAACCGGCGGACGCATTCGCCAGCTTGGCATTAGCAAACGAGGCGACAGCTATTTGCGAACGCTGTTGATGCACGGCGCACGAGCTATCGTGCTCAGATGGAAAGACGCTGCAGCTTGGCCTTGGCTGGCTCAGTTGCTGCAGCGCCGCCCCTACAACGTGGCTGTGGCGGCAGTGGCCAACAAGCTGGCGCGCACGATCTGGGCTGTACTGTCGCGAGGACATGCCTGGCGGCCAGAGGCATGGCAAGCCGCTCAGTGACGCAATACCGAACCTTACTTTGAAGGAGCGCAATCGACCACGCGTGTGATGGGCCAGACAGGTTGGACCGAGACGGGAACACTCCGATAGTCCGCCAGAGGAGAAATACCTCGATGTTCAGATGGGAGTCTCGTCAGCGAATGCCATCAGGGCCAGCAGGCATGTCGCCTGCACAACGGGCCGAATATAAGACTGCAGCCCTGCCTCCTGCTTCTTCACACACACGAGTTCTTGCAATCCGGGAGGCGCCCATATAAGGGCGGACTCATTACAAACGATCGGGGAATGACAGAACCAGGATAGACCGGCTGCGTAGGAGTGATGGCATCAAAAATAGTGCCTGTATTAACTCTATTGCTTGCAGCACGTATTGCTGACGTTGCAGCATCGGCGATCGGCTCCGCAACCCTCCGCAGCACCCCACCGGCTACGGGGACCACCCCAACCGCTGCCCAGAAACGACTGGCTTCCTCCCGGTGATTGTGCTGTTGCCCGTGATCAGTTGCAGCAAGGACTCACCGGTGCCATAGACAAGCGCAAGCTCCACCAGGAATTGAACCAGTTCCCGGGCTTGCGCCGTCGTCATCGAAGAGGTCTGCGCGATGGCCGCCAGATTGGCCACACGCTCCACCTTGGCGACCTGCTGATCGATGCGTCTGAAGTCGTCTTGCGTGCAGTTCAATCCGCACGCGGCCATCAGTTCGCCTTATGTGATCAGCCCTAGAATAATGTTGCTTCCTCTACAAATTACCGAAGGATATATGCAGATCATTGAGACTTCCAACCAGCGCCATTCACCTCTTCGGCAGTTGCATTAACAATATCAAAGATCTCTTCAGTCAAAGCATTTTTATATGATAGCGCTTCGACGGGCGATGTCCACTGAGATTGACATTCATCACACATTAATAAAACTTTTTGCGTCGTCAATTCCTTAACCGCCACCAATTGACCTTGTCTACAAATTGGGCAACTCCCAAATATCAAGCAATCCATTACTATTCTCTATTGAAAAAAATCATAACCTATAGGCAGAGGAGGCGTTCCTCCAGAAGGATACCCAGTAACGACCCTACTTGTTCCCGCTTCAGTGATAATGGTTATGTGATCGTAATTTTGCAATTGTCCACCCATACCGCCGGCATAGCCGGAATTAGGATGCGGCACAACGTAAACATCTCGATTGCCAATCGTCACTGGCTTTATTCCATTCTGATGAGCAACCAACCAAGCATTTTCAATAGATGAAATAGGGTCTCCATAGAAGACGCCTTGATTTGGCTTTGTTAGGCTAATTGCACCGTGGTTTATAGTGACATGCTCTGCCGCATCTCCACCAGTTCTGGCACTTATGCGTGACCAGTCGAGGCTTGATATTCCCCCATTACTGGCCATCCTTTGCACGGCAGCGGTTACTGCATTCGCAGTCGACGCTCCAACCCTCCGCAGCACCCCGCCGGCCACGGGCACCATTCCAACCGATGCCCAGAAACGACTGGCTTCCTGCCCGGTGATTGTGCTGTTGCCCGTGATCAGTTGCAGCAAGGACTCACCGGTGCCATAGACAGGCGCAAGCTCCACCAGGAACTGAACCAGTTCCTGGGCTTGCGCCGTCGTCATCGAGGAGGTCTGCGCGACGGCCGCCAGATTGGCCACACGCTCTACCTTGGCGACCTGCTGATCGATGCGTCTGAAGTCGTCTTCCGTGCAGTTCAATCCACACGCGGCCATCAGCCTTGCGTTCTCCCTGGCCACGATGCCGCGCACGCCCGCAAATGGCGAATGGCTCACATAGTTGTTCGCCGCCGCGTTGCCGCCTGCCTGCTGCGCCAGCATGATGGCATTGGCATCCCCGCCGGCCATCGCCACCGCCAGGGCCGATACCAGCCCTGCCACCTGCACCGTGTTGCCATGGCGTCCGTAGATCTCGGCCGCCAGTTCACCGATGGCCGCTCCCAGCGCCCCGGGTGCGCATCCGCTCGAGTTGCCCGCGCTGGCCGCCCCGGCCGCGCACCCGGCGATGGCGTGCGCCGCCTTGTTCGTGAAGTCGTTGAGCTTGCCTGCCAGCGTCAGGTCGCCGATGAAGTTCGCGCCCTTGGCCGCCGCCGTGTTGATCAGTGCCGACTTCAACGCATCTTCGAGTCGATCACCCAGGCTGCCCCCGTATAGCGCCGTGTCGATCAGCGCACCGGCCCCTGCCGCCTTCAGGTTCGTGGCCAGCAGGTCGAACACCTCCTTCGTGCCCGCCCCGGGCATGGCCAGCCCCGTGGGATTCAGGTCCAGCCCCTGCAGCACCCCACCCGTGAGCACCGCGCTGACCAGACTCTTGATGCTGCGACTGGAGCCCAGGTCCTTGAGCACTTTGCCCAGATCCCCATTGTTGTTGATCAGGCTCACCGCTGCCTGGCTCGCCAGCGTGGTGATGCCGGCTGTCACCGCGCCCTGCACGAAGGTTCCAAAGCCGGCGCTTCCCGTGGCCCCTGCGGCCGCCTCCCCTGCCGCAGCCCCCCATCCACTGGCCGTGCCGTAGCTCATTACCGAAGCCACGATCGTCACGATCGCCGCCCCCTCGGGCGTCAGCCCACTCTGGCTCTCGGCCCACTGCCGGTACTCCAGCGGCACGCCCTGCCAGTTGAGCTCCAGATTGCCCAGATCGGCCTGCTGCTGCACCTGCGACAGCCAGCTCATCCCGGCCTGCCCGCTTTGCTGGCTCAATACGCTCTCGATGCTTTGCACCGGCATCAGCGCGCTTTGCTGGCCTTCTCCCACGCGCAGCGCCGTCTGCCCCACCTGCACGTTCACCTGGTCGGTGTTCAGGTTCAACTGGCCGCCGGCCTCGATGCGGGTGTAGTTCGCCTGCTCGCTCACCGCGCCCGAGTCGCTGGTGCGCTGGTACATGATGTCGCTGCCACCCGCGCTCTGGCTGATCTCCTGGCCGGTGTTGACCACGTTGAAGTTCACCGCGCCCTGCTCGGCGTTGAGAGTAACGTCGTTGTGCGCCTGGATGCGCGCTGCCCCCAGCGTGATGTCGCGCTCGCTCGCCGTGAGCGTCACGTTCCTGCCGCTCAGGCTCGCTTCGGCCAGCGTGGTACTGCCGATGCGGTTGTCTTCGCTGCGCCTGTTGTCGAAGCCCATGCCCGGGCGGTGCAGCAGCGCCGTCACGCCGTCGCTGGATTCGCGCGACCCCATGCCCGCGCTGGAGGCGTCCACGCCGCTGTAGACGTTGACCTCCTTGCCCGTGATGCTCAGGTCTCCCTGGGCCGCCAGATGGCTGGCGTACACGTTGGCCGACTCACCCGCCGTCACGCTCAGGTTGCCTGCGGCCGTGACCGTGCTGGCGCGCTGCACCGTGCTCGCCAGGGAGGCCGAATCGCCCTTGAGCGCACGCGTGCTGGCCGCACCCCCCCGGAACAGCAGGCCGCTGCTTTTCTCGTCCCGAGAAGCACTCGCGCTGGCGCTTTGTTCCGCCGACACGATGTTCACGTTGTCACCCGCCTTGAGCGTCGCATCGCCCCGCGCCGCCACGTCGGCTCCGATGAGATTCAAGTCCCCCGTGCGGGCCTCCAGGCTGACGTTGTTGCCGCTGAACCGTGTCTGCGTGGCCATGTCGCTGCTGGCCTGCGCATCGAAGCTCGTGGTCGTGCTGTGGAGAGCGCCCTTCTTCGTGTCGTGTTTGCTGATGCTCACCTGGGTGGAATCCCACCCCGCACCGATCAGCACATCGCGCTCGGCCGTGACGCTCAGGTCACCCCGCGCCTCCACGATCGCGGCACGCGAGGCAAAGTCGCGTCTGGCCTCGATGGATATCGCGTCACCGCTGCGGATCTGAGTGCCAATGCTGCGCGAGCGGCTGTAGGAGGTCTGACCGGAAGAGCCTGCGTCGTTGTAGGCCGTATTGACGCTTTCCCGGGCCACGCCCGCTTCGAGCCGGATGTCCCTGCCCGCCTTGAGCGAGACTGGTCCGCCACTGTCAATGTCAGCCTGCCGGGCGACCAGGTCATTTCCTGCCTGCAGGGTCAAGGCGCCCCCGGTGCGAATGCGCGTGCCGCTCTCCTGGCTGGACATGGCAACGCCCACGGCACCTTCGCCAATCGCCACGGCCGTGCGCGACTGCGTCACCGTCCCCAGCGTCAGGTTGTTGCCGGCCTCCACGCGAGTCGCACCGCTGCCCTCGTTGACGATCTTCGCGCCCACAAGGTGAATGTCGTTGCCGGCCTTGACGGTCATGGTGCCCGTGGGGTTGCTCACGTACAGGCCTGCCACGCGATCGATGCGCGTGTTGCCCAGTGCACCCTCGCCCACGGTCGTGCGAACGTCGATGCTTCTACCCGCCTCGAGATTGAGCCTGTCCCGCGCGTCGATCGTGCCGCCAACGTTGTTGATGTCGATCTTGGCCTTGAGGTCCACTTCGCCGCCGCTGATGCGCCCGCCCAGGTTGTCGATGGTGCCGGCGCTGATGCTCACCAGTTGTCTGCCGGCAATCGTCCCTGTGTTCACCAGGCTGGCATCACCAGACTGGATGTCGACCTTGTTGCCAGCCAGCAGCGCCCCCGATCCGTCGATGTCCCCCGGGCGCACCCGCACGTACACCTGCGGCACCAGCACCCGCTGCACGCTGCCGTCGGCCAAGCTCACGTCCCGCTCCACCAGCCACACGATGTCGCTGGTCAGCTGCGCCATCTGCGCGGGCGTCAGCGCCACGCCCACACGCAGGCCGTAGGCCTGTGCGAAGGTCGCGCCCGCGTTCATCAGCGCGGTGTACTGCGCCTCGTCGTTCGTGAAGCCCTCCAGGTAGCGGTAGCCCGTCAGCTGCGCCACCTGCTCGCGGATGAGCTTCTGCTCGTAGAAGCCGTCGCCCAGGCGCTTGTGCAGGTTGTTCGGATCGAGCCCGAGGCGATCGAGCAGGTACTCGCTGCCCAGCCACTGGCGGTAGCCGGCAAACCGCGGGTCGGTCTCGACCAGGTAGCCGGGCGCGCCGGCGTTCGTGCGAAACAGGCTGGCTTGCGGTATGCCGATGTCCGGCGCGCTGGTGCGAACCACCATGGGCAGGCTCTGGCTGGCCCCGGCGCCGTCCGCGCCGGAAGGGCCGGAGGCAGCGTCGGCGCCCGCGCCGGGCGTGGACGCCACCTTGCCGACGGCGGCGGCCACCTCGACGATGGTGCCCGGGTGCACGCCGCCATGGGCGCCGGCAGCCCCGCCGCCGTGGGTGCCGGCCGCGCCGACGGTGGCGGAGCCCAGCGCGTAGCCCGTGGTCGCATCGGCGCCCTGTGTGTACTCGAACGCTCCGAGCTGAAGAGTGACGGGCGCACCGGGCATGATCACGGGGGGCTGGAACTCGCCCTTGTGGTTGACGACGGTGGCGAACACGTCCGTCTTGCTGCTTCCCGAGAGCGCTTCGCTGTTGTGCATGTTGGCTGCACTGAGCGTGCCGCCCGCCACGATGCGGCTGCCTGTGTTGTGCATCGCGCCCACCAGCGTCATGTCGCCGCCGGAGACGATGCGCGCGGGGTCGGCGTCGACGGCGGTGTCGGCCGTGGTCGTCGAGGTCACGTTCCAGATGCCATAGCCGTCCGCGGTGATGAGCGCTCCGGTCGAGCCATCGGCATTGCGGTGGAACAGGTAGGGGGTGCCCGGCACCATCACGACCTCGTCCGGCGTGAAGAAGCCCGCGCCTGTCACGGCGATCAGCGGTGTGGGGCCCTCGACCGTGGTCTGCTGGGGCCCCAGCCGGATGTGCACGTCCCGGTTGTCGACCTGGCCCACGTGGATGGACAGGTGGCCCAGAGATTCGATGCTCGCGCTGAGGTTGTTCAGCACGCCGCCGGCGCCACTGGCCTTGCCTTGTGCATCGAGCACGCCACCGATCGCCATGTCGCCGCCGCTGAAGATCATCGCGTGCGCGCGGTTGTTGATCTCGTTCGCGCCGATGTCCAGGTTGAAGCGGCCGGCGATCGTGCCCGCGGAGGCCACGCCATCGACGGTCTCGGCATCGTTGTTGACCTGCCCTGCCCCGATGGCCACGGCATCGCCATAGATACGCCCCGTGCCCACGTTGTCGACCACGCCCGCATCGATGCGGGTGGTGCCGGCGCTGTCGATCAGGCCTCGGTTGTTCAGCACGCCGGCGTTCACCGTGGTGTTCTGCCCCGACATCTCGCCACCGGCCGTGTTGTTCACCACGGCGCCGCCGATGGCGAGCGCCTGCCCCGCCAGCAGCGTGCCGTTGTTGATCAGCTGCCCGGTGGTGCCATAGCGGAGGTTGCCGTTGGCCATCACTTCGGCGTTGTTGGTGATGTCCTGCGTGAGGGCGACGGACAGGTCCCGGCCGGAGACCAGCGTGCCGTCGCCGCTGAATCCTGCGGCGTCGATCGCCGCGCCCTGGTCCGCCACCAGCGTGCCGCCGGTGTTGACCACGCCGAGGGTCTTGGCCGTGGGGTCGGCCGCATTCGGATCCGTGAGCGTCAGCGTGCCGCCCGCCGACACGAGGCCGCCGGTGTTGTCCACGGTGCCGCGGACGGTCACCGTGACGTTCTCGTTGGCGCGGATCACGCCGGCCGTATTGTCCAGCCCGGTGGCGGTGATCGCCACGTTCCCGCCTTCGATGCCCTGCTCGGCGCCCAGCGTGCCGGCGTTGCTCACCGTGTCCGCATTCAGCGTGGCGGTGGCGCTGGCGCGCAGCAGGCCGCCGGCATTGTCCACATGGCCTGCGGTCATGGCGAGGTCTCCCTGCGCCTGCGTCTGGCCGCCGCGGTTGTCGTAGGCGGCGCCGTTGGCGTCGATGGACGCACCCGCCTGGCTCAGCACCTGGCCACCGGCGGTGTTCGAGAAGGCTTGGGTGCTGGCGGTGAGCTGGCCTGCCGCGCCGATGAAACCGCCGGCGTTGTGCACGGCGCCCGCGCTCAGGGTCAGCGCATCGCCGCTGGTGATGCCGCCCTGGCCTGCGCTGCCTGCGCTCGCATGGCCGGCCGCGTTCGTGTTGCTCAGCGCCTGGCCGTGGGTGTCGATGGCGAGCGGGCCGCCCGACTGGACCAGGCCCGCGTCGTTGAGCAGTGCGCCGGTGTTCAGGGTGACGGCGTTGGTGGCCGCGAGGGTGCCCAGGGCGTTCACCAGCTGCTGGCCGTGGGTGTCCACGCTCACGCTGTCGCCGAAGACCTTGCCGCCGCTGTTGTCCAGGCCGCCGTTGGAGAGCAGGGTGGCGCCGCCGGCCTGCAGCGTGCCCCCGGCATTGGTGGTGGCACCTGCCGTGCGCACGCTCAGGCCGCCGTGCACGGCGGCCGCGGTGCCGCCGGTGTTGTCCAGGCTCGCGGCGGCGAGGGTGGTGTTGCCGTTGGCCGCGAGCATGCCGCCCTGGTTGCTGGCCGCGCCGGTGGCGGCGATCTCCAGGTCGTCGCCGGCCGTGATGCGGCCGCCGTCGTTGGCCAAGGTGCCGGCCTGCACGGTGGTGTGGCCGCCCGCGAGGATCTGGCCGCCGGCAGTGTTGTCCAGGTGCGTGGGGACCGCGAGGTCCAGGCCGGCATCGCCCGCGGCCTGCAAGGAACCGCTCTGGTTTTTCAATGCGCCGAAGCTCGCCCGCACCTCGCCGTTGCTGGCGATGGTGCCGCCCCGGTTGTCGGCCGCGCCGGAGATGGTGAGCACCGTGGAACCGCTGCCGCCCTGCACGATGCGCCCGCCCTGGTTGCCCAGGCTGGCGGCCTGCACGCTGACCTGCTCGGCATGGATGCTGCCGCCCGCCTGGTCGAAGGCGCCCGAGAGGTCGATGTTCAGCGCGCCGTTGCCCGTGATCTGCCCGTCCGCGCCGCTGAAGCTGCCGCCGGCGATGGTGAGCGTGCCGGTGCCGGCGTGCTCGATGCGCCCGCCGGTGTTGGCAAGGGTGGCGGCCTGCAGGGTCAGGTGCAGGCCATTGGCGGCGATGCGCCCGCCGCTGTTGTCGAGGCTGCCGCTGGCCGCGATCGTGGTGGTGCCGGCGCCGGTCTGCACGATCTCGCCGCCGCCGGTGTTCGCGATGTTGGAGGCCTGCAGCGCCAGTTGGCCCGCGCTCAGCGTGCCGCCCTGGTTGGCCAGGGTCTGCGCGGCGCTGCCGTCGGCCGTGATGGCCAGCGTGCCCGGTGTGGCGATGGTGGCGTTGCCGGTGGCCACGTCGCCGTGGCTGGCCGCGATGTCGATCCGGGCGCCGCCGGTCCGGCTGGAGGACAGGTCCACGCTGGCACCCTGCAAGCGCGCGCTGCCCGCGGCCAGGTTGGTGCCATGGGCGGCCAGGCCCTGGGTGGCGGTGACCGCAAGGTCGCCCGCGCCGGCAAGGCTGCCGTCGGCCAGGATGCCCGCCCCCAGCACGCCGGTGGCGCCGACCACCACACTGTCTGCCACGAGGGTGGCGTGGCGGCCTGCGGTGATGCTGCCGTCGCTGGTCAGCGCACCCGCTGCAGCGACGTGCGTGTCGTTGTTGCCGCGCAGCGTGCCGCTGTTGGCCAGGGAGCCGGCCTGCACGCCGAGATCGGTGCCCGCGGCCAGGGTGCCCTGGCTGTTGTCCAGATGCCCGGCGAGGTTCAACCGGGCGGCGTCCGCCGCGGACTGGATGGCGCCCTGGGTGTTGTCCAGCGCGGCGGCGGACAGGTGCAGGGCCTGGTTGGCCGCGATGGTGCCCGCGGCGTTGTTCACGGCGCCGGACACGGCGGCGCCCAGGCCGCCGGCGGCGGCGAGGGTGCCGCGGGTGTTGTCGAGCTGGCCGCCCACGGAGACGGTGGCCTCGCCATGGCTGGCGAGTGTGCCGTCGACGTTGTGCAGGTCACCGCTGGTGGCGATGTCCAAGCTGCCGGCACGCAGCGTGCCGCCGCTGTTGTCCAGGCTTTCGACGTTGGCGCGGAAGCTGTCGCTGACGTCGAGCGTGCCGCCGGCGTTGCTGAAGGCCGGACCGCTCACGTCCATGCGGGCGACGGCGAGGCTGCCGCCGGTGTTGTCGATGCGTGGGGTGTTCAGCGCGATGTCGCCGCCCGCGTGGATGCGCCCCCCATCGTTGAGGATGGCCACGCCCGCGGCGATGCTGCCGGGCGCCGCGGGCACGGGGGCCGCGGCGCCGGCGCTCTCCGTTCTGCCCGGACCGCCAGCCGCCGGGCCGCCGTCGCCGGGTGTCGTGGCGCCGCCGGTGCCGCCTGCTCCAGCGCCGGGGCTCTCGGCGCCTCCTGGCGCGCTGCCGCCCGTGGCCGGAGGCTCGGCGCCGATGACGCCGCCGGTGTTGCTCAGCGCGGGCGCGGCAAGGCCCAGGGCCGCACTGCCGCCCTGGCGGATGGTGCCGCCGCGGTTGTCGATGATTGAGACGCTGGCGAGCTCGACCCGCTGGCCTTCCAGCGTGCCGGTGTTCTCCAGCCGGCCCGCCGCCGTGACGATGAGGCCGCCCGCCCCGGCGCCGATGCCCCCGGCGTTGCGCACGCCCAGGCCGGCTTCGGTGCCGACCAGGGTGATCTTGTTGGCATACATGCCGCCCAGCGCCGCCACGTCGAGCGCGAAGCTCGGCGCCGCGCCGGCGCCTGCTGCGGGCGCGACCGTGGCCTGGCCGGCCCCGATCTCGTTGGCCCAGATGCCGGCGTTGACCTGCACGGCGCGCGCGAGGATGGCGGCGTAGTCGGTGCGGCTGGCATCCAGGCCCGCGCCGTCGATGGTGACGGTGCCCCCGCGCACCAGGAAGCTCTCGAGCCCGCCCAGGGCATCGAGCTGCGGCGCGCCGGTGGTCAGCGTGGCGCGGCTGGCATTGATGAAGCCCCCGCCATCGACCTGGATGCCCGCCGGGTTGGCGACGACCACTTCGGCTCGCTGCCCGCCGACCTCGATGTAGCCGCGAAGCTGCGTCGGGTGGCCCGAGGTGATCTCGTTGAGGATGACGCGCGCGCCGCCGCCGGCCAGCCAGGGGTTGCCCTGCACCCAGCCGCCCAACTGGGTCTGCACGGGGGTGCGGCTGTTGTTGAGGACGACGCCGTTGTTCAGGACGTCGAACTGGTTGTAGATATTGCGCGAGACGCCGGCGGCCGAGGGCGTGGTGATGTTCACCAGCGGCACGCCGTTGGGTGCGGCCAGCACCTGCGGGCGAAACGCGCCCGGCACCATCGGATTGGGCACGATCTGGGCCGCAGCGGGCAGCGCCGCCAGCAGCGTGGCAAGGGCGAGCGCGGCGGTGCAGGCGGTCGCGCCCGTGGCCTTGCCCGCGCTGCGGGCGGTCTCCTGCACCACCATGCGCTCGCCGCGCGCGGCGTTGAAGACGATGCGGTGAAGATGCTTGTTCATTGTTGGACTCCCTTGTTCTGCCGGTGCGCCGTCGAGGCGGTGCCTAGAAGCTGTAGTTCAGGTTGAATCCCGCCGTGACCCTGGCGGTACGGAATCCCTCGGGCCGGCGGATCGGCGCGCCGACGAACACGTCGTAGCTCAACCCCCGCACGGCACCGCGCACGCCCAGCACGCCGCCGGCCAGGTGGTTGCCGAGCAGTTGGCGCACCGACGGGCCGTCGACGTGGCCGTGGTCGAGGCCCGCGTACAGCTCGGCGCCGCTGCCGCCCAGGGCCCAGCCGATGTCGTTGCGCAGCAGCCATCCGCGCTCGCCCATCAGGCTGCTCTCGCCATCGAAGCCGCGCACGGTGTAGCGCCCGCCGATGGCGAAGCGGTCCTGCAGGGTGAGCGGGGTGCGGTTCCATTGCGCGCGCCACAGGCCGGCGTAGCGCAGCTTCTGGCCGCCGAGCTGGAACGGCAGGTTCAGCGCCACGTCGGCGCTGGCCAGCGCCAGGCGCGAGGTGCCTTCGCCGAAGGCCTCCTCGGGGGCGGGGATGGCGCCGAAGCCGCCGGTGCCGCGCCGGTAGGCGAGGTTGGCGTCCAGCGTGGCCGCGCCGATGAACTCTCGGTGGTTCATGCCCAGCTCCCAGCCGCCGGTGACGCGGTGCTGCACCTCGATCTCGGTGTCGTCGATGAAGTTGCGCGATTCGCGGCGCCACGCGCGCAGCGACGCGGTGGTCTTGCGGTGCTGGTCGCGCCACACCAGCCGCGAAAGCTGCAGCTGTGCGTTGTTGCTCTTGCCGGCGTACACGTAGTCCTGGCTCAGGCCGGCCACGCTCTGGCGGTAGCGGTTGTTCGATGCCGTGAAGCCCAGCAGCCAGTCGCCCCTGGGCAGCGAGTAGTGCAGCGTCTGGCCCTCGGTGGCGCGCTCGCGCCTGGACAGGAGGTGGCGCGCGCTCACGCTGTGATTGGCGCTGAGGTAGAAGAGGTCGTTCAGGCCGAGCAGGTTGTCGCCGGACAGCGTGATGCCGCCCTGGTGGCGGCCGGTGGCCCGGGTGCCGCTGTCGTCCAGGCTGAGCGTGCCGCGCAGGCGCAGGCGCCGGCTCTGGCTGTACTGGACGACCAGGTCGCTGTCGCCGGGACGCGCGTCGGCGGCGCCCGAGGGTTCGATCCGGATGTCGGCCTCGGCAGTGGGCGCGCGCTTGAGGTTCTCCAGCCCTTGTTCGACGTCGCGGATGTTCAGCAGGTCGCCGGGCCGCGCGGGAATCGCGCTGCGCAGGCCGGCCGGGGCGCTGCCGTCCGCGGCGCGGATGGCGGCGATGCGTCCGGGCACGAGCGTCAGGGTCAGGGTGCCGGTGGTGAGGTCCTGCGCGCCCGCCAGCACGCGGGTGGTGACGTAGCCGCGCGCAATGACGGCCTGCTGCATGCGGGCCAGCACGATGTTGACGCCTTCGGTGCCCAGGCAGCGGCCCAGCGGCGAGTCGTCGCCAGCGCCGGCGGCGGCTTCGACGCTCCATTGGAATGCCTGCGCGCGCTCGCCCTCGAGCACGATGCGGTCGATGCGAAAGCACGGCGTTTCGCCTTCGGGCAGGCGGCGCGTTTCAGCGGGCGGTTTGTCCTGCAGACGGGTGTCGACGGTGCGTTCCTGCTGCTCGCGCAGTGCGCGCTCGCGCTCCTGCTGGCGCAGCTGCTCGATGAGCGGATCGGGCGCGGAAGGGTTGGGCTGCGCGAGCGCATGCGGCGCGGCAAGGCAGAGGCAGAGGCAGGCAAGCGACGCTGCACGCAAGGATGCGCACAGCAAAAGAGGCGAAGTCATTGGAACCATCCCTGAGCGAAGCGGCTGTGGCCGCAGCGCGCGGATGGTACGGTTACTTCGTCTTACACATTGTCATCGTATTGTGAAACGACGTGATTCGCGCCGCATTCGTCAGATATGCCACGGGCTGCGGCCGAGGCCGCCGTCGCGAATACAAACGAAAGAGCTTCTTTTTCTGGACCTCACTTGAACTCGTGGCTCACGACCGGCGCCGGCCGGCCGTCCTGCACGGTGATGCTCTGCCGGTGGGCCGCGAGGTTGCCGTTGCGCACCTCCACGTTGTAGATGCCCGGACGCAACGGCAGCGACTTGAGCGGCGGGCTCACGCCGCGGTCGACGCCGTCGACGAAGACCTGGCCCCAGGGCCGGATGTTGAACTGCACGCGGACCATGTTGGCCGCGGCCGGTTCGGTGGCGGCGACGTCGGGTTCGGGGCGCGCCTGCCGCGCGAGGGCGGCAATGGCGTTGCGCGCCTCCCGTGCATGCACCCCGCGCCGATGGCGCCGCAGGTAGGCTTCGTAGCCTTCGCGGGTGTTCTCGGCGCGGGCGAGTTCCCAGTCTGCGAGTTCGGCCTCGGCGAGCGCCGGGTCGGGCTCCTGCCCCGGTACAGGCGGGGGAGGTGTGGCTTCCTGCGGCTGGAGCGGCGCCTCCGGTACCGCGGCGGCCGGCGGCGGCACCGGTGCGGGCACGGGTGCGGTGGCAGGGGGAGGGACAGCCCCCTCACCCTCGCCCACACCGGTGACCGGCGGCTCCGCAGGCGGGGGCTCCGTGGCCAGGGGTGCGCCCTCGGGGGCCGGCGCGGGCGGCTCGGCGGGCAGCGCCGTGGGAGGCGGCGGCTGCGGCGGTGCCGGCGGCGGCGTGGCGGTGGCGACGTCCTGCGGCGGCGACGCAGGGCGCAGGACGAACCAGCCGGCCAGCACGATCAATGCCACCACGGCAGCGACGGCCACGGCCCGTCCGGCGCGCCGCTGCGGTACCAGGACGACCGGCGGCGCCTGACGGCTCGCTGCCACGGCCGGCGCGGGCTCGGCCACCGCCTCGGCAGGGCGGGCCTCGACGGCGGCAAGGCCGTCCTGCGGCGCCAGGGGTGCCGGCGCGCTGGCGGCAGGCGGGGCCGCCTGCACGGACGGCGTGGCCGGTGCCGCTGCGGCGGCGACGGCTGCCGCGGCGATGTCCTGCCGGCGCCGGTGCGAGTCGCCGACCTTGACCAGGCCCAGTTCGGCCGCGAACTCGGCCACGCTCTGCGTGCGGTCCTTGCTGTGCACGGCCAGTGCGCGATCGACCGCGGCACAGAAGCGCGGGCTCAGGTCGCTGCGGCCGGCGCTGGACAGCGGCACATGGTTGTCCTGCACGCTGCGCACCACGGCAGACGGGGGGACTTCGCCGGTGACGGCGCGGTAGAGCACGGCGCCCAGCGCATAGAGGTCGGTCCACGGCCCCTGCAGCAGGGTGTTGTCGTCGGCGTACTGCTCGATCGGCGAGTAGCCGGACTTCACCATCACCGCCACCTCGTCGGCCATGTCGGCGATGGACTTGCGCGCGGCGCCGAAGTCGAGCAGCACCGGCTGGTCGCCCTCGTCCTGGATGAAGATGTTGTCGGGTGCGATGTCGCGGTGGAAGCACTGCCGGGCATGCAGCGTCTCGAGCGCACCGAGCAGCGGGCCGAGCATGTCCAGCAGCCAGGCCTCGGACAGCGTTTCGCTGCCGCGCTCGTCGGCGATGCGGCGCAGCGTGCGGCCCTTGTAGAGCTGGATCGCCATGTAGGCGGTGTTGTTCTCCTCCCAGAAGCGGTGCACGCGCACCAGCGCCGGATGGCTGAACTGCGCGAGCGTGCGCGCCTCGTTGATGAAGCCGCGCAGGCCGGCCTCGAAGGTGGCGTTGACCCGCTGCGAGCGCACGTGCACGCTGTGGCCGTCGACGCGGCGCGCCAGCAGGGCGGGCATGTATTCCTTGATCGCGACCTCGCGCTGCAGCGAATGGTCGTAGGCCCGGTAGACGATGCCGAAGCCGCCCTCGCCGATCACTTCGAGCAGCTCGAATTCGCCGAGGCGGTGGCCGTGCGCCAGGGGGTTGGGCAGTTCCTGCGCGCTCGGTGGCGCGCCGCTCCCGTGGGTCATTGTTCGATTCCTCCGGCGAAAGAGGGCCGGCCCTCGCGTTGCATCAAGACCATGGCACGTGCCCCAGGGAAAAAAGCTTGGAAAACAGCGGGATGTTCAGCCCGCCGCCGTGCGCCACGGTGCGCAGCGGCGAGCCGTCGGCCCGGTTGGTCCACCAGTAGCTGGTGTGGCCGGCAGCGTCGAAGCACAGCGGCAGCTCGGGCCATCCGAGCTGCGGCGCGCCGGCGCCGCCGGCCGCGGGGCCGAGGATGGACAGGATGTCGTCCGAGCCGCCGCTGGCCGGCGAGAAGCCGCTGCGCCCGGCGTCGAGCACCAGGCGGTCGAACTGCTCGGGGGCCACCGCCTGGCGGATCGCGCGCAGCAGCGCACTGCCGCACTGGTGGTACCACGAGGCGGCGCCTTCGAGCACGGCGGGATGGTAGGCGCCGGCCCCGACCTGCAGCGTCACGCACACCGGGTAGTAGCGGCCCACGCGGTCGCAGCTCGGCGCGATGCAGCCGAGCTGCACGCGGTCGATGCCCAGCGTGGCGGGGATGGCGAAGTTCCACACCGGCGCCACCGCGTAGTGGCGCGGCATGGCGTCGGGCCAGCGGCGGAACGCACCCAGGCCGTTCTGCATCCAGCGGTCCCACCAGGCCTGCAGCTCGTGGCCCATGCGGCGCGAAAGGAAGTCGCCCGCGGCCGGCAGCTTGCCGTACCAGCCGACCTGCTCGTCGACGGGCGTCCAGAAGCGCGGAGACGTCGCGTCCATGGCCCTTACCCCTTGCCCGGGCAGGAGAAGCCCGACATCTGCGGCAGGCGCAGCGGATTGAACACGCTGTTGGCGGTGACGGCGAGCACGATCCGGCGGCCGTTCACGTCGAAGGTGGCGGTGAAGTTCTCGGGCGCGCGGCCGGCGGAGATCGACGCGCGGTCGAACAGGCGGTGCAGCGCCCAGGGCCCCTCGGTGACGATGCCGCCGGCCGGCGCGCCGTTGGCGCCGGTGACCTGCAGGCGCACCTGGTTGCTGTTGCGCGGACCGGGCCACTTGACGGTGGACGGCGCCTGCGGGCCGTGGGCGTAGCGCACGGTCTGGCCGTCGATGTCGAGCGTGAACTGGGTGATGGCCGCGTCCATGTCCTCGGGCCGGATGTCCACGGTGAAGGACGGCATGCGCCCGCCCATGCCGCCGAAGAAGACGTCGCGGATGGCCTGCGCCTTCTGGAACGAGTCCAGGTAGGCCGAGCGGCCGGCGGCGCTGCCGTCGATGCCGCGCTTGAAGGCCCAGGGCGTGCGCGAGGTGTCGACCTGCGAGGCGAGGTTCTTCTGGAAGAAGTCGTCCATCATGCCGCCGGGCGCGAAGAGCTGCGCGAAGTCGCCCACGGCCACGTCGTTGCGCGCGCCACGCGCGAAGGGGTAGCGCCCGGCGATCGCACGCTGGCAGAACTGGCCGATGGTGGCGGCCGCGTTCTGGCCGATGTTCTGCCGCATGACGGTGGCGGCGCGGGCCGAGGCGGTGACCGACAGGTCGCTGAGCATGCCCTGGAAGGGCACCGGCAGGCGGCCGGCCTCGGCCTGCACCTTGGTCACCGCGTCGCTGGCGGGCGGGATGTTGCCGCTGCGCAGCGCGCTGTCGGTGGCGGTGAGGAAGGCGTACAGCTCGTTGATGAGCGCGGCGGTCTCGTCGATCGGCGCCTGGCCGCCGCCGCGCGGGGTCTGCACCATGCGCCGCAGCGGCGCGAAGTGGTTGTCCACCAGCGTTTCGGGGCGCTCCTGCGCGGCGGGCCGGCGCTGGCTGCCGTCGGGCTGGCCGATGAGCCGCTCGATGCGCTCGCGCGTGCTCTGCACGCGGTTCTGCGCCTGGTCGAGCAGCCCGCGCGTGGCGTCGTCGGAGTTGCGCAGCAGGTCGGTCTCGCGCGCGGCGGCGCGGATCAGGCGCGCCATGGGCGACTCGGACGTGGAGAGCACGCGCGTCATCTGGATGGTCTGCAGCAGCGTGCGGCTGTCGGCCAGGCGGATTTCGCCCAGGTACTCCTCCCACAGGCGGATGTACTCGTTGAGGTAGAGGCGCCGCACCTCGCGCAGCAGCCGCTCGCGGGTGGCGATGTCGGTGACGCCGGGCGCGCGGATCTGCAGCACCCAGCGGTCTTCCTGCTCCAGCGCCAGCGTGGTGTCGGCGATGCGCTTGTCGAAGATGTCCCAGTAGCCGCGGTAGGTGAACAGCGTGGGGATGCCGTCGGTCAGCGGCTTGCCGCTGGCGCGCCGGATGACCAGCGACGACTCGGGGCCGGCCGCATCGGCGATGGTGAAGGCGTTGGGCGGGCTGGTCTGCAGCAGCACCCGCTTGAGCCGCGCGTAGGCGCGCTGCGCCAGCGGCAGGCCGGCCAGCCGGTCGCGCGTGCCGTTGACGAGGAACTCGTCCTGGGCGAAGGGCGAGGTCAGCACGCGGCCGGTGAACAGCGCCTGCAGGTGCGATTCGAGGTTGCTGCGCTGCTCGCGCGTGAGCGCGGCGCCGAGCTTGCGGTCGACGTCGGTGAGCAGCCAGGCCTGCAGGTAGTCGGCGTCGTAGCGCTCCGGGTCGTAGAGCATGAGGTAGGCCTTCAGCGCCTCGTAGCTGTACTCGGTGTCGTCGTGCGGGGCGTCGCGCAGCGCCTGCTCGATGCGCTGCGCCGCCTGGGGCAGCAGCACGGTTTCGAGCGCGCGCTGGTACACACCGTCGGTGGCCGCCTGCAGCTTGTCGCCCTGGTACAGGCCGAAGCGATAGCCCAGGGGCGGCGCACCGATGTCGAACTTGGCGGACTCGGGCATGTCGCGCAGCGCGTCGAGCAGGGGCAGCGCGGTGGCCACGTCGCCGTCGGAATCGATGACCGTGGGCAGCTCGCCGCGCGCCGTGGCGCGGTTGAAGGCCGTGGCGTGGGTATCGACCTCGGCGATGTAGTCGCGGTTGTTGCGCCAGCTGTTGACGCAGGCGCCGAGCAGCACCACCAGCAGCACGCCGATGAGGCTGTAGCCCGCGATGTCGATGGCGCGGCGGCGCCGGTACCAGCGCAGGTTGGTGCCCGCCACGCCGGCGTCGCGGAAGATCACCTGCTGCAGCAGCTCCTTGAGGAAGTAGCTCTTGCCCGGGCCCTGCGCCGGCGCCGGCGGCGCATCGACCTGCAGGTAGCGCTTGATGGCGCCCATGACGCGGTCGAAGGCGGTGCCCTCCTGCGTGCCGCTGGTGAAGTAGACGCCGCGCAGCATCGGCGCGACCTCGAACTTCGAGGGGTTGAACACGTCGGCCAGGAAGGCGCCCAGGATGTCCTCGAAGCTGGCGAACTGCTGCGGCAGCAGGTAGGCCTGCGCGCGGCGCATCTGGTCGGGTTCGGCCGCCATGAGCTCGGGCAGGCGCTCGTCCAGGCGCTTGTGCAGCAGGCTGTATTCCTGGTGGAAGCGCTCGCGCAGGTCGGTGGTGACGCGCTTGTCGTCGATCGGGAAGGTGAAGCCCCACACCTGCGCCCGCTCGGCGCGGGTGAGCGAGCCGAAGTACTCGTTGAAGCCCGCCAGCAGGTCGGTCTTGGTGATGAGCACGTAGACCGGGAAGTCGATGCCCAGGTCGTTGCGCAGCTCCAGCAGGCGCTTGCGCAGCGCCATCGCGTGCTGCGCGCGCTGCGCGTCGTCGGCCAGCGGCAGGTCGGCGATGCTGATGGTGAGGATCGCGCCGTTGATCGGCTGGCGCGGGCGGAACTTCTTGAGCAGGTCGACGAAGCCCTTCCATTCGCCCTGGTCGGTCTCGCGGTGGCTCTCGTGCGTGGTGTAGCGCCCGGCGGTGTCGATCAGCACCGCCTCGTTGGTGAACCACCAGTCGCAGTTGCGCGTGCCGCCGATGCCGCGCACCGCCGCCTTGCCGAGCTGGTCGGCCAGCGGGAAGTCGAGGTCGGAGTTGACCAGCGCGGTGGTCTTGCCCGAGCCCGGCGCGCCGATGAAGATGTACCACGGCAGCTGGTACAGGTACTGGCGGCCGAAGCCGGCGAAGCGGCCCTTGCCCTTGGCCTCGCCGTCCTGCGCGAAGCGCATGTTCTTGAGGATGGCGGTGGCATCGGCGAAGCGGCTGCGCAGCTCCTTGATCTCCGGCGCCTCCTCGGCCGCGGGCTCTTTCTCCTTCTTGGCAGACGTGCGCAGCTGGTTGAGCAACTGCGCGTTGAGCCGCCGCTCGCGCCACTTGCGCCAGGCCAGGCGCACCAGCCAGATGCCGAACATCAGCGCGATGACGACGATGCGCGAGAACTCGCTTTCCAGCGGACGGTAGCGGCCGATGGCGACGACCGGGCCGATGATCCAGATCAGGAACGCCAGCGCCAGCAGGCCCACGAGCACCCACAGGTCGCGGCTGACGATGAAGCGGAAGATGGAACGCAGCATCAGCGTCCCCCCGGCGTGGTGCCGCCGTTGCGCACGGGCGCGACGAGCAGCGTGACTTCCACGCGCCGGTTGCGCGCGCGGTTGGCCGGCGAATCGTTGGGCGCGACCGGGTCGGCGTCGCCGCGGCCTTCGGCGCGCAGGCGCTCGGGCCGGTCGATGCGCTCGCCCAGCATGCGCTTCACGGCGTCGGCGCGCGCCTGCGACAGGTGCCAGTTGGAAGGAAAGCGCACGCTGCGGATCGGCTGGTTGTCGCTGTAGCCGCTGACCAGCACGTTGCCCTGCACGCCGTTGAGCGCGTCGGCCACGCGCGCCAGCACGGGCAGGTAGCGGTCGAGCACCTGGTCGGAGCCGGAGGCGAACAGGCCGTCGCCGCGCAGCAGGACGATGCTGCGGTCGGCCTCGTCGCGCACGGTGAGCAGGCCCTCGCGGATCTCGGCGGCCAGGAAGCGCTCCAGGCGCGGCGAGGGCGGCGCGACCGCCACGGCGCGCTGGGTCTGCGGCAGGCGCACCGCGTTGACCGCGGCGAAGGCACCGTCGGAGCGCCCGGCCAGGCTGAACGAGAGCACGGCGAAGACCGCGACCAGCAGCAGCGCGGCGACGGCGCCCACCGCCCACAGCGGCAGCCAGGCGCGGGTGCGGCGCACCGGCGCGCTCTCGTCCTGCCAGTGCGGGGACAGCGGCACGGGGATCTCGCCGCGCGCCTGGCGGATGATCTGCAGCAGGCGCTGCTTGAGCGTCTCGAGCTGGGTGCGGCCGTTGTCGATGACGCGGAAGCGCCCCTCGAAGCCCATCGCCAGGCAGAAGTAGATGAGCTCGATGAGCTGCAGGTGCTGCTGCGGGTTCTGCACCAGCCGCGACAGCAGCTGGAAGAATTTCTCGCCGCCCCAGGTCTCGTTGTGGAACATCACCAGCAGGCTCTGCGACGACCAGGTGCTGCCGCCCCAGGGCGTGAGCGCCGCCGCCTCGTCGACCGCGGTGCACAGGCAGTAGCGCGCGCCGATGATGACCTCGGGCGAAATGCCGCTTTGCTGCGCGCGGGTCTCGAAGCGCCGCACCTCGTCGACCAGGTGCTCGCGCAGCTGGGCGGGCGCCGCATGCTGGCCGGTGGCGCGGATCTGCGGGATCAGGTCCAGCAGCGGATTGGCCGCCGCGAGCAGCGGGTTGTTGCCGGCCAGCGCGGCCTCGCCGGCGTGCGGCCGGCCGGCGTCGTGCCAGGCGGTGAAGGACTGCGCGCCGCCGAAGCCCTGCGCGGACGCGCCGCCCGCCGGCTGGGCGCCGCCGCCCGGGTTCGGCGGCACGAAGACATCGGGCCCAGCGGCAGCTTCGTTCACTGCGTTCATAGGATCCCTCACGGACGGATGGCCCAGAACTCGATGGCGAGGCCCGGGAAGTCGCCGGCCAGGTGCATGGCGACACCGCCCGACTTCTCGAGCTGGCGCCACATGTCGCCGCTCTTGTCGAGCTCGAAGTAGTGGTAGCCGGCGTGGTAGGGAATCTGGCGCGGCACCACGGGCAGCGGCCGCACGCCGACGCCGGGCAGCTGCAGCTGCACCAGGTCGCGGATGCGCTCGACCGAGCCGATCTTGACCTGCGTGGGAAAGCGCGACTGCACGGCGTCGGCCGGCAGGTCGGCATGCACGGCCAGCACGAAGCCCGCGTCGCGCACCAGCACCGGATCGGGCATGCGCCCGACGCGCACGCCGTGGCCGCGCTCCTCCAGGTCGATGGCGATCGCGTTCTGCTCGAGCACGGCCGACAGCGAGCGCCGCAGTTCCTCCATCAGCGGGCGGATGGACCCGGCCAGGTCGTCGTGGTCGTACACCGGCCACAGCACCGGGCGGCGCGTCGGCGAGGTGTGCGTGGCCAGGTCGCAGGCCAGCTTGAGCCAGTCGAGGAACAGCTGCTCCGGATGCACCTGCACCGCCTGCTGCGCATGCCAGGTGACCGCGAGGTAGCGGTTGACCAGCTCGAGCAGCAGGAAGTCGGAGACCTCGCTCACGCCGCCGCGGCCAACCTGCGTGAGGCGCGCGGCCAGCGCTTCGGAGCGCTGCGTGAGCAGGCCGTGCAGCTCGGTGACCATGCCGCGCAGCATCGCGTGCGTCGACACGTCGAGCACCGGCGGGATGTAGCGGGTGTCGACCACCAGCCGGTGGTCGGTGCGCCGCTCGATCACGCGCACCGCGCCGATGGCCTGCCAGTCCGCGGTGAGGGTGGAGGCGCGCGCCAGCCGCAGCCGCGGCGCAGCGAGCTGCAGCACCGCGGGGCCGAGCGCGACCGCGTTGCCGTCGGGCACCTCGCGCTCGACCACGCCGAAACGCGCGGCGGAGCCTTCGTTCTCGGCAAAGATGACTTCCTCGCCGCCCGGGCGCCGCAGCGGCAGCGCCAGCACGATCAGCTCGTCGGTGAGATCGGCCGGCACCTCGTAGGGCGCCGGCGCATCCTCCAGCCCGAAGGAAAAGGGTGTGCCGTCGGGCATGACGCCGCTGCCGCCGAGCAGCGACACGCGCCCCAGCGCATAGGCCTCGCGGTCGATGTCGAGCTCGAGCCAGCCCCAGTACGCGCCCTGCAGGCCGGCGGTGCGGCGCGCGACGTAGTGCTCGAGGTAGCGCTCGAACTGCTGGAAGTGCTGGGGCCGAAGGTACATGCCTTCGGACCAGACCACGCGGTTGGTCAGGGCCAGAGGATGGGCGATGGATTTTCCGGGATGCGGGTTGCGGACGGTCACCGAATGGGTCTCCTAGCGGGCGGGCAAGAGCTCGATGCCGGACTTGCGCACGGCGATCCTGACGCGCTGCTCGCTCGGCGCGAACTGCCACACCTTGTACAGGTTGGTCTGCTTGGGCTCCTTCAGCGGCAGCACGATGCGCCAGCGCGCCTCCTCGAGCCTGCGGTAGCCCGCGATGATGCCGATGGCGCGCGAGTCGAGGCTGGCCTCGCGCTTGAAGGTGCGCTCCTCGCCGCTGCGCATGATGGCCTGGTCGGCATTGACCAGTTCGGTGGCCAGGGTTTCGCGGTCGCGGTCCTGGAGGGCGAAATAGTCGGCTGCCTCGAAACTGCCGGAAGACTTCAGCTCGAACACCTTCACGAGGATCGGTGCGGCACGGCCGCGGTTGTCGGGATTGACGCCCTCGTCGATCCGCACGGACACCGCGTAGGGAATGGGCATCGACTTCGCGGTCGATGCGCAGCCTGCGAGTCCTGCGAGCAACGGCGGAGCCATCAACGCGCTCTGAAGCACGGTTCGTCGGTGCATTGGAGGGTCTCCGGGGAGGTTCGCTTTATATTACCCAAGTCGCATGACACCAACGACCCGGCATCGGCACGCTGCCTGCATCGGCGAGGCACGGGCCGAGCATACCTTCGCATGCAGGAGAACGAAGTTGAAGAATTTGGCGATTGCGCTGACGATTGTGGGCTTTCTGGTAACCGGTTGTACGACACCGCCGCCTCCCAAGGAAGAGCCGCCGCAGCCCGAGCGGCTGGCCCAGCAGGTGGCGCGCGAGACGCTCGAACGCGCGCACCAAGCCTATGACGCCGGCGATTACACCAAAGTACTGACGATGCTCAGGGGCAGCGGCGCATCGGTCTTCGATGCCGCCGAGCCGGCCACGCGGCTCGAGGCGATGAAGCTCGAAGCCTTCAGTTACTGTGTGAACAATCAGCTGCCCGAGTGTCGGGCACAGTTCCGCAGGACGCTCGATGCGTTCCCCAAGTTCGAGTTGACGGTGGCCGAGCGCAACCATCCGATCTGGGGCCCGGCCTTCGAGGATGCCAAGCGGCAGAAGCGCTGAAACACGGGCCCGGCGGCCTGCCACGTACAGGGATACGCATGCGTTGGACGGTGATCGAACATCATGGGAAGCCGGTGGCCATGGGGCCGTCGGCCTGGCTGAGCGAACCGGGGGGAACGATAGGGCGCAGTCCGGACAACCACCTGGTCCTGCCCGACGAGCAGCGGCAGATCTCGCGCCTGCAGGCCACGGTGCGCTTCGAGCCCGAAGGCGCGGTGGTGCTGCGCAACATGAGCGCGGTGCTGCCGATCACGGTCAACCGGCAGGTCCTGAACCACAACGAGGAGGCACGGATCTCCGACGGCGACCGGGTCGCGATCGGCGGCTACGTGCTGCAGGCGCAGCAGCAGGCCGAGGCCGTGGCGCAGGCGCCATCGATGCCGCTGCCGTCCACCACGCCGCCCACCTTGGCGCCCATCTCCCCACCCGCCCCGCCGCCGGTGGCTGCCCCCTTCCCGGCCACCGCGCCTGCCATGCCGGCCGCGGGCGGCGGCGACGTGTTCGCGGACCTGTTCGGCGCGGGCGCCCTGCCCATCGGCGCAGCCGGGCCCAGCGCGGCGCAGGCGCCCGCGGACGTTGACCGCGCCACGACGGTGGCACCGCCGCCTGCCGCGCCTGCGCCGGCGTGGCCCACCACCGTGGCGCCGCACCCTGCCCCACCCCCGCCGCCTGCGCCGAACGTGCCTGCCGCCGTGGACTGGGATGCGATCCTGGCCACGGCACCGCGCCGCGGCGATGCCGACGACACACCCGCCGCCGCCCACGCACCGCTGCCGCAGGATCCCTTCGCGCTGCCGTCGCAGGCGCAGCGCAACCCGGTCGACCCGCTGGCCGAGCTCAACCCCGACGCCTCACACGATGTCTCGGACATGGCCCGCCGACGCGGCGTGGACCCGCTGTCGCTGTTCGCGTCCGACGACCACGCCCCCACGCCGCTGTCGGACCCGCGGCCGACGATCCTGAACGAGGACCGTCCGCTGAACGATGTCCATCCGGCCGTCGAATTGATGGAAAAGTCTGCATCGCGGCCGCAGGTGCACAACAACCATGTGCCGGAAGTGTCGGCACAGTTCCGGCCGCCGCGACCGATCGATGCACCGGCGGCGGTCGCTGCCGAGCCTGTGCCGCCGCCTGTGGCGCCTCCGGTGCCGGCGGCAGCGCCGGCGCCCGCCGCCGCGGCGCCGGCCGAAGCGGCACCCGAGGCCATCGTTCACGCGCCACCGGCCGCCGCGCCACCGGCCGCCGCGCCACCGCCGGCAGCCCCGGCCGAACCGCCTGCGCCCGAACCAGCGCCTGCGCGCCGCGAAGCGACGGCCGCCATCGCGTCCGACACCCACCTCCTGCAGGCCTTCTTCGAAGGCGCGGGCGTGCCCGACGTCGCCGGCCAGCAGCCGATGGATGCCGAGGCGATGCACCGCATCGGGCGGCTCATCCGGGCCTTCACCGACGGCACGGTCGGCCTGCTGTCCTCGCGCGCGATGCTCAAGCGCGAAGTGCGTGCCGAGATCACGATGATCGTGGACGAGGAGAACAACCCGTTCAAGATCCTCCCCAACGGCCGCGCGGTGCTGATGCAGATGTTCGGTGCGCGCATGCCCGGCTTCCTGACGCCCGAGGCCGCGGTCAACGATGCGTTGGGCGACCTGCAGTCGCACCAGCTCGGCATGGTGGCCGGCATGCGGGCCGCGCTGCTGGCGCTGCTGCAGCGCTTCGACCCCGCGGCGCTGAACGACGCGACCCCCCACGACGGCGGCCTGGCCGAGAGGTGGCTGCCCGGCGGACGCGATGCACGGTTGTGGCGCGAGCTCCAGCAGCTGCACGCGCAGACCGCGGCCGCGGTCGAGGACGATTTCCATGCCGTGTTCGGCAAGGCCTTCCAGCAGGCCTACGACCGGGAAATGGAGCGTCTGCGGGAGGCACGCCGTGCTTGACGCGACGCGCACGGGCCGCGTGGCCGCCATCCCCCTGTCGACCTCCCAGTTCTCCTGCGTGGGCGAACGCAGCGGCAACCAGGACGCCATGGGCTACCACCTGGACGAGCACTTCGCCTGCTTCGTGGTGAGCGACGGCGTGGGCGGCCATGCCGGCGGCGAGGTGGCCTCGCGCATCGCGGTGGACACCGCGCTCGACGAATTCGTCGAGCGACCCGCCATCGAGCCCGAGACGATCGCGCGCTACGTGGACGCGGCCAACGGCGCGGTGCTCACCCGCCAGCGCATGTCGCCCGACCAGGGCCGCATGAGCGCCACCTTCGCGGCCGTCTTCGTCGATCGCGCCGCAAGCCAGGTGCGCTGGGCGCATGTGGGCGACAGCCGCGTCTACTGGTTTCGCCGGGGCATGGCGAAGGCGCGCACCGAGGACCACAGCCTCGCCGAGCGGTCGAAGGAAGCGCTGGCCGCCGGCGCGGACGCGGGCCTGGTGCGCAGCAACCTGCTCTACCGCGCGCTGGGCGCGCGCACGGCGCCCGAGACCTCGGTGTCCGAGCTGCAGTCGCTCGCCGACGGCGATGCCTTCCTGCTGTGCACCGACGGCCTGTGGCAACTGATCTCCACGGCCGTGATGGAGCGCTCGCTGCAGCTCGCGGCCAGCGCCGAGGAATGGCTGGCGCTGCTGCGGCGCGCCGCGGAAGCGCGCGCGGAAGAAGGGCAGGACAACTACTCCGCCCTGGCCGTGTGGGTCGGCCAGCCGCAGCTCGTCACGCTGGGACGGGGCTGAGCCGGCGCTGCGGCTAGCGCGCCTCCACCAGGATCCCCCGGCGCCAGCGCGCGTCCCAGTGCGCGAGGTACTGCTTCGCAAGTTCGGGATCGTCCCAGATCACGAGCGCGTTGTCGGAGGTCGGCCGCGACGTCAGCTTGCCGTAGGGCAGCGAGCCGGTCTGCAGATGGCGCTCGTCGACCACGAGGTAGCGGTCGTGATGGACCGCGTAGTTCGACACCACGCGCACCGGAATGCCGGCGCGCGCCAGCTGGTTCATGGCCGCGATGCTGCGCGGGCCGCGGTTGCTCCGGTCGTCCAGCAGCACCCGCACGTCCACGCCGCGCCGCTTCGCGACCAGCAGCGCGCGCACCATGGCCGGCGAGGTGAAGGTGTGGCCTGCCAGCCGGATGGACTGCTGCGCGCCGGCGATGACACGCAGCACCAGGGCCTCGGGGTCGACCTCGGGCGAGAACACGGCCTCGGCGCGCGACCTGGGCGGCTCGGGCTCGGCGGCGGCCGTGGCTGCGGCCTGGCTGTCGGGCCACGGCGGCAGCAGGTGGCAGCCGGTCAGGAGCGACGCGGCGGTCAGGATCGGGAAGACGCGCCGTGGCAAGCCCATTCGCACCGGTTCGCGAGATCCGCCACGGGGGGTGGCGATTCCACGGACTGCGGCAGGATCGCCCCTGTCACGCACAACAGTTGACACACGTGAGTTGGGGTGGCGTCGACAGCAAGCCGGGGCAGTTGCCCCCGTTCTGCTTCGTCAGGCTCATGACGCGCACGGCCGGTACACCCTTGACCAGGAACGTGCCGGACCCGGTCTTTCTCTCGGAATAAGCCATGACACGGGCCTTGCGCACGCCCAGGCCAATGCCGGCATTGTCACCAAAAGTCATGAGGATTTTGGTCTTCTTGTTGTGCGCCGGCATGCCTCCCCAGAGGATGTGGGTCACGTTGAGATTGCCCATCAACCCGAGACCGATATCCACGTGAGGAAAGGGAGCAACGGGCGTCTTGCAGACATCCGGGAGCCCCAAGTCCACGCTGGGGCCCTGAGCACCAAAATACATTCGATACCTCCTTCGGGGAAAGCCTGAGATTCCTGTCAGCCCATGTGGATCTGCTTGGCGTCCGCCTTGATCAGATCCTTGGCCGTGACCACGGTGTTTCTTCCATGCACGCGCGCCATTTCGCTCGCTTTATAGTCGATCTGGCCAGCCTGCACCTGGTCCACGCCCTCCGTCATCCGGAAGGCCGACTTGCTCAGGTGCACCAGCCGATCCACGATGGCCTCGTAGACCCTGCCGATGATGCGCATGTTCAGCACCGTCGCGCGCGCCTCCACGCCCTGGTAGGCCATGTGGCCGACCTGGCACTCGGCCGCCTGCGCATTGACGCGCCACTGCGCGGTGTCCATGCGCAGTCCCTCCTGCCCCTGCAGGTGAAGCTCGGTGGCACTGTGCACGCTGATGGCACCTCGCTCCGAGGCCAGCGTGAGATCGCCCCTGACGTCGATGTGCGCCGTGCCGGCATCGGCCTGCTCGGCCACCGCGGTCAGGTAGAGGCGCTGTTCGTCCGGGCCGCTGACGAGCACGGTGTCGCCGATCTCGGGCCGCAGCAGGCAACTGGCTGCACGCAGGCAGCGCAAGGTCCGGCCTTCGCTCGACACGCTGTGAATGCCGCCGGGCAGGATGGCCGTGACGATGCCCAGGGCATTCACCACGCCGCCCGCGGCGGGCCGTGGCGCCGCAGTCGCCGGGCGGCGTTCACTGGCCGGCAGGGCGGCTTTCGAGGGGTGTCCGTGAGCCATCATTTCAAATCCCTCCTCATTCGGAACGGTTTGGCTTTTGCCGCATGTCCCGATGCCTTGGGCGCCGGGCCGAGAATTCCTCGGCATCGAACAGCGCGGGGTCCTTGAGCAGCAGCCCGCCTCGATCCGAGAACTGCGTGCCCTCGAGCACCGCGCGGTGCACCTTGGTCCGCATCAGGGTGGCGCCGCGAAAGTCGGCATCGTGCAGGTCGGCATAGGAGAAGTCCGCATAGGTGAGCTGCGAGGCCGAGAAATTGGCACCGCCGCATTGCGCGCGATGAAAGACGCATTGTTCCAGGTTGGCACCCGACAGGTCGGCCTGCGGCAGCCGGGCATCCACCCACATGCTCTGCATGAAGTCGCCGCCGTTGAACGCGACACCGCTCAGGTTCGCTTCCACGAATATGGACTGGGGTGCGGTCACACGCCGCAGCGATCCGCCCTCGAGCCTGGCTCCCTTGAAGTTGCAGTGGTTCAGCGTCGCGCCGTCGAAATCGCAGCCGGACAGGTTGGCGTCGGTGAACTGGCACCCCTTGAAGGTCTGCCCCCCGAAGGCCTGACCCGTCAGGTCCGACTCGGTGAAGATGGCGGCGTCGAAGCGGCAACGCGCGAAGTTCGCAGTGCGCAGATCGGCCTGATAGAAGGTCGTGCCCTGCAGCAACGAGTCGGAGAAGTCGACGCGGTCGAGCCTGGCTTTGTAGAACACCAGCATCTCGCACGTCAGTTCACGAAACGACGCGCCGCTCAGGTCGCAGTTGGAGATGCCGATGACCTCGGCCTCGACGCCATCGAAACACGCATCCATCAGCGCAATGCCGTGGAAGCTTGCGGCGTTCATCGTGGCGCCGGCCATCTTCGCGCCCACCGCTTCCCCGCCGTGAAAGTTGCACTGGTCCACGGCGGCCCTTTCCAGCACGGCATCGGTCAGCCGGCACGTCAGGAAGACGCTGCCATTCAGTTTCGCCCCGGACAGGTCGGCACCCGAAAAATCGGTCTCCGCGAACATCCCTCCCGAAAGATCCAGGCCGCGAAAGTCCAGCCCCTGCAGTTTCTGCTTGACGATCTCCTGACCTCGCTTGACCATCATCTGCACTTCCTTCGGCGTCATCGAGCGGCCTCTTGCGCCTTGCGCCGAGGTACTGTCACCACCTGTTCGACATAGGCTTGATCGAAGCGCGTCGTGTCATCGATCAGGCACTCGGACAGGTCGGCCAGGAACAGGTTGGCCCGATGGAAGTCGGCGGCCACCAGAATGGCCTTGCAAAGGTCGGCGTCGATCAGGCTGGCATCGACCAGCGACGCAGCCGTGAGGTCGGTGCGCACGAACTCGGCCCCATCGGCATCTGCGCCCGCCAGGTTGGCGCCGCGCATCGAAGCGCCCGAAAAGTCCGTGCTGCCGAGCCTGGCATCGCGGAAGTCCGCCTCGTCGAGCTGGATTGCCCGCAGGTTGCAGTCGACCAGCGTCGCACCCTGAAAGTCGGCCTTGCGCAGATGGCTGCTGCCGACGAAGCATGTCGTGACAAGACGCGCGTCCGAGAAATCGATGTCGTCAGTGCAGTCGGTGTCGGTCCAGTCGCAGGTATCCAGCTCCGCTCCCGAGAAGCTCAGGCCGGCCACGACGCACTCGGCCCAGGTCACCTTGTGCAGGCGTGCCCCGTCGAAGCGCAGGCCGCGCAGACGACTGCCTTCGACGAAGCTCAGATTCAGGATCTGCGCGCGATCGAAACGGCAATCTTCCAGCGAAATGTCCGCCACTTCGTCGCCGTCGAAGAAGGCCTCGCTGAAATCGCAGTCGCGCGCGACCACGCCCTCGAGATCGGTCGACGCGAAGCGTGCGCCCGTGAAATCGGCGCCTTCGCATCGCGCCAGTGCGAGGTTGGCCTGTTCCAGGTTCACACCCCGCATGGACGTGCGAGCAAGACAGGCGCGAGCGAGCAGCGCGTCGCTCAGATCGCTGCCGTCCAGTACGCAGCCGCTCAGGTCGGCGCACTCCAGCAGCGTGCGGTGCCAGCGCGCGTTGCGCAGATCCATGCCCGACAGATCGGCACCCGTGAGGTCCAGGTCGGACAGGTCGCGAGCGCCAGCCAGCCGGCGCTCGACCTCTGCACGGGCCTGGGCAGACTGCTCCGCGGTCATCTTGTCGGCGGCATCCTGGTGCTGCGCCGTGCGGCGGTAGTTCTCGAGCAACTGGCGCGCAGCATCGTCATGGACGGCACGCATCTCGGCCATCTGCGCGGGCGAGGGGGAGAAGCCGGTTGCCTCGGGCCTGCGGGTCATGCTCTCGATGCGCGGCCAGAACTCCACCTTCGGCGGCCCCTTCTGCTTGTTGGATTCCACCTGCGCAGGGAAAGTCGAGGTATCGAACCCCGCCTTGCGCGAGTGCACTGCATTGGCATGCGCAGCCTCGCTGATCGACTTGCGAGCCTCCTCCATCTTCTGGCGGTGCTCCTCGACGAGTGCCTTGCGTCGTGCGATGTATGCGGGCATCTCGCGCATCGTCGGCACCTTCTCCATCGCCAATGCGGGTGCCGAGTCCTCGGGGGGATCGACGGCCGGCCCCAGGCCGGCCGCCTTGAACGACACCCGCATCTGGGTGCGCTCGTGCTCTGCCCGCGCTTGCATGTTGCGCCGCATGGGGGATTCCTCGAATTCCGCATCGAGTTCGGGCCAGGGACCGATGATGGGCTCGGGCAACAACAGGTCGTCGCGCATGCCGTAGAGCGCACGATCCTCCGACTCGCAGCGCAGCGCGAGCAGATCCCGCCAGGCATCCAGGCCCTGGGGGGCGGCGCCCCCCTCCTCCATGGCGATCATGGCATGCGTGATATCGGCGGCGTCGTCCTCCTCGATCGGGATGAAGCCATGGTAGATCAGTCCCATGCGCTCCAGATGCGGGAAGAACCAGGCGGTGGTCAGCCGCATCGGCACGTCGTCCAGCGTGCCTTCGTCGAGCTTGAGACTGTTGATCGGTCCACGCACCACGATGCCGCGGGCACGCCAGTCCGGCACCCGTCCGTGCAGGACCACCTGTTCGGGGTGCATGTTCCACAACTCGAAATCCATGCCGGCCAGTTCGTCGTCTTCGCCCGTCAGCCACTGGTCCGACGGCGCCGCATTGAAATAGCGCCAATCCATGTCTTTCGCGAAGCCGGGAAACAGGTGATTGCTCCAGTGTTCGTCGTACTGACGCCCAAGGCGCTGTGCGCGAGAGGGCCGCCCGAGGTCGACCGGCCCGAAGCCGGCAGGCTCGACGACATGGTCGGGCCGGTGCACGCGCGCATGCGGGTTTTCGATGTTCGGCAGGCGACGCACCGGCACACCCTGGACCGTGTCGTCTTCGCTGCCGATGCCGATCGGGTTCTCGGCAAAACCGGGGCCGCCGAACGCATGGTGCCAGTCGAGGCGCAAGGCGTCGAAAGGCTGGGGAGCACTCGACCGGCCGTCGACCCAGAAGCGATCGCCGAAGACCAGCAGATCCTTGCGCCGCTGGCCGACCCGGACACGGACCGCACACTGGGTCTTGTCCTGCTGGTGGCAGGTATAGGCCGAGCCGGCGACGAGGAACTCGGGATGCGCCTTGGGCATGGCCAGATCGAACGGCGCCTGTATGCCGAGCTCGGTGCCGAAGGTCTTCCAGCATTCCTGCTCGGGAATGAGCCTGGCATCGTCGCCCAGGCTGTCCGTCATGGCGATGGCGGTCACCGCCAGCCAGTGGCGCTCGTCCTTCATGAAAGGCCGGGTCAGCATGCCCAGACGCAGCGGTTTGATGATCTTCATGCGTCGAACGTGGAGGGAATCTCCAATTGCACGCGATCGCGATCGACCGCGACGCGCAGCGCCGCGCCCTTGGAATAGACGATGGGAAGCGACCGGCCGCTGCTGAAGTTGGCGAGCAGTTCCTGGTCGATGAAAGTCCGCAGATTCACGCGGTGGTCTTCGCCGTCCGCGTCCCGGAACGTGATGAGCAGCTCGGCCGCGGCCATGTTCGGAGAGCCCCCCCGCCACGTGACCAGACGAAAGCCCGGCCGTGCGAGGGCCAGGATATCGGCGACCGCACGCTGGCCGGTATGGCGCAATTCCTGCCAGTCCTCCTCCTCCCGAACATGGGCCGATTTCGTCGCACTGCCGGCCCGGAAGACACGGGAACTCCCGACGGTGGACACGAGCGCGACCACGACGCCGGCGACGGCCACGGCGCTCTCCAACCACCTCATGACATGCCCTCCTTGTCGCTGTGCATCTGCTTCATTTCTCGACGTCGAGTCCGCTCTTGGTGGTCTGGCTCGCCGCACCGGTCAAGGTCAGCTTTCTGAGCCTGAACTCATAGCCGCCGCTCTCCTGCCGGCTCAGCGCCTGCACCCAATTGCCGCCCGAGATGTTGACGAAGGACCCGGCATGCAGCAGCGTGTTGCGTACGGTCAGCTGAATCTTGTTGCCATACGAGTCGGCCGCCGCCACAACGCAAAGGGCCTGATGGCCAATGCCCTCCTTCACCGCATGGAGCCACCATCGGGTGTCCTGGGCGTTGGTGGTCTGAGTCGGCGTGTTGACGACCGTTGCCGTGGCATTGAGCGTGAATGTCCCGGGGACGTTGGCCACGTGGTTGCTGCTGAGGTGAATGATGGTAGGCGCATAGATCACCTTCGGCCCCGTCACGGTCGTCATCTGGGTGCCCTGGACAATCGTCATGTCCACGGCGTTGACGACTTCCACCCGTCCGGCACCGGTGACGCGGATGTCGGAACCGCTCAGCAGTCGCAGCACCGTCCCGTTGATGGTCACGACAACCTCGCCGTTCACGGTCTCGGTGATGCCCCCGCTGACCGTGCGCAGCTCCCCGCCCGTGATCGTCTCGATCGCCCCGCCCGTGATCGTGCGCTCCTCACCACCCGTCACCGTCTCGATCGCCCCGCCCGTCACCGTGCGCGTCTCGCCCCCGTCGATCGTCTCCTGGGCCCCGCCCGTGATCGTGCGCTCCTCCCCAGACTCGTACGT
>Ga0160469_100113_pt1 | contig 117498 bp, 109 predicted proteins | sample HID1972M_E11MG_FD_108246 | JGI IMG/M metagenome (GOLD analysis project Ga0160469, IMG submission 108246) | Enriched pill bug-associated microbial communities from UW Madison campus, WI, USA - HID1972M_E11 MG | ecosystem: Host-associated > Arthropoda: Insects > Digestive system > Unclassified ...
CTCACGCCGACGGCGTGCCCTGCTCCGCGAATGTCCCCCGGCCTGCGGCCTCCTCCTTTATTTCGCTGCGCAGGGCACGCCATCGACGTGATCCATCGGCGCTGCGCCTGATCGGCCGGCACGCGTCCCGGACACCTATTCCCGGCATTCGGACGCGCCTGTTTCATGCGTCGCGCAAGGCGCCACGCGCCATGGACCACTGACATGGGCTGCATCCTCAAGGGCGGTGGTGGCCTGTATGCGCGGCTGGTGACCGGCGCGGTGCTGCTGGCCGCCGGCGCGGGCAGCCGGCTCGGCGGGCGGCCCAAGTCGCTGCTCGAACTGGGTGGCGTGCCGCTGATCCGGCGTCAGCTGATCGCGCTGTCCGGGGCTGGCGTCGACGAGGTGGTGGTGGTGCTCGGCCACCATGCCGAGGCGATCGAGGCCGTGGTGCGCGACTTCCCGGTCACGCTGGTGCACAACCCGGTGCCCGACGACGGCCAGGTGTCGTCGGTGCGCATCGGGCTGGAGGCGCTCTCGGACAGGCTGGACGCAGTGATCGTCGCGCTGGCCGACCAGCCGCTGGTCAACGCGCAGGACATCGTGGCGCTGATCGGCGCCTTCAAGAAGCGCGGCGATGCCGCGATGGTGGTGCCGCGCGTGGCCGGCGAGCCGGGCAACCCGGTGATCTTCGAAGCGGCGCTGCGCGACGAGTGGCTGGCCGGCGACGTGAACGCCGCCTGCCGCCGCTGGCGCCAGGCGAACCCGCAGCGGGTGCGCTGGTTCGATTGCGACAACGCGCGCTACCGCATCGACATCGACACGCCGGAAGACCTGGACCGCTTCACCGAACGCACCGGCCACGTGCTGCGCTGGCCGGTGCAGCCGGCGCCCGCATGATGCAGACAGCCGTCTCGAGGTCGACGGATGCATGGCGGGCCTGGTTCGCCTGCTCGCTGCTGTGGGCGCTGCGCATGGCGGCCTGGATGGGGCTGGCCGCACTCGGTTTCGCCGCCACCGCCGAGACGTCGCGGGCCCTGGTTCCGGTGGCGCTGTGGCTGTGCGGGCTCGGCATCGGGGCCGCGCTGCTGCGGCGGTTTCCGTTGAGAGCCGGCGCCCGTCGCGTCCTGATGATGGCTGTGGCCTCGGTGGCAGCCGTCGCGTTGTGGCCCGCCGGTGCACGCGGCGCGGCACTGGCCGTCGTCGCACTGGCGCTGGCGGCAATGGTGGTGCTGGCGGCCGCGACCGCACGCGCCTGCCGGCTGCCCGGCACGCGCGGCGCTGCCGGTCCCTTCGCGGCCGCCGCCGTGGGCGCGGCACTCGCATGGCTGGTGGTGGGCGACATCGAACGGGCGGCCGACCTGGCGCAGCGGCTGGGGGCGGGCGCCGTGGCGGCCGCCCTGCTGCTGAGCCTGCTTCATCCCGCCCGTGCCGGCGCGCATGCCACGGACGGCCGCCATGGCCAGGCGCACCCGCTGCTGCAGGTGGCCTCGTGGGTCATGCTGCCCATGATGTGCGGCCTGCCGCTGATGGTGGCGTTGTGCCGCGCGGGGGCGTGGCCGCCGCGCGCGATGCTGGCCCTCCATCTGGCGGCCATGTTCCTGCCCGCCTGCCTGCTCTCCCTGCGGCGCCTGGCCCTGCCGAGGCACATGCGCCTGCAGGCATGTGCCGTCCTGCTGGGTATCGGCGCGCTGTCGGCGTTCTGGGCCGTCTGGTCCGCGGCGGGCTGGATCGCCCTGGCGCTGTCGCACGGCATGGCCTGGAGCGTGGCCTGGTCGCTGCGATGCGAGGAGGTTGGGAAATCGTCCGCCGCACCTCGGCCGCCGCTGTGGATGGCGATCGCCCACGGCCTCGGCGCGCTCGGCCTGGGGCTGGCGATCGCTGCGGCCGGCCCGCTGGCCCTGGCCGCGACGCATGCGGTGCTCGGCATCGCGGGCGTCGGCTGCCTGCTGGCGATGCCGCCTCGCTGCGCGCGCCGCCGCAGCGCCTTCGCCTGAGTGCTGGGGCTCAGTCCGGCGCGATCTCCCGCGGCCGGCCGCTGTCGTCGATCGCCACGTAGGTCAGCATCGCCTCGGTCACCTTCACGTACTCGCCCTGCGCGTGGATGCGCTCGGCGAAGACCTCGACCTTCACCGTCACCGAGGTGCGGCCCAGCCGGGTGAGGGCGGCGTAGAAGGACAGGATGTCGCCCACGCGCACCGGCTGCTTGAACACGAACTCGTTCACCGCCACCGTGGCCATGCGCCCGCGCGTGTGGCGTGCCGGGATCACCGAGCCGGCCAGGTCCACCTGCGCCATCACCCAGCCGCCGAAGATGTCGCCGTTGCCGTTGGTGTCGGCCGGCATCGGGATCACCTTGAGCACCAGTTCCATGTCGGCGGGCAGGCTCTTCAGGGTGGCGGCAGGCGGGGTGGAGGCGGACATCGGCACAATCTCGGACAAGAAGGTCCACGATTGTCATCCATGCGACGCAGCAGCGACGCGATAGCCCCTCCGAATCCCCTGCCGGCCGCGCCGCCGCCGCCGGCCGGCCCACGCTCCGACGCCGCCACGCTGCGGCGCCTGTTCCCGTACCTGTGGCACTACCGCTGGCGGGTGCTCGCGGCGCTGGGCTTCATGGTGGGCGCCAAGCTGGCCAACGTGAGCGTGCCGGTGCTGCTCAAGCACCTGGTGGACGCGATGGACGTCAAGGCCGGCGATGCCCGGGCGCTGCTGGTGGTGCCGGTGGCGCTGCTGGTGGGCTACGGGCTGCTGCGCTTTTCCACCTCGCTGTTCACCGAGCTGCGCGAGCTGGTCTTCGCCAAGGCCACCGAGGGCGCCTCGCGCCGCATCTCGCTGGAGGTGTTCCGCCACCTGCATTCGCTGTCGCTGCGCTTCCACCTGGAGCGCCAGACCGGCGGCATGACGCGCGACATCGAGCGCGGCACGCAGGCGGTGCATTCGCTGATCTCGTACTCGCTCTACAGCATCGTGCCGACGCTGATCGAGCTGGCGCTGGTGCTGGGCATCCTGGCGGTGCGCTTCGACGCCTGGTTCGCGGTCATCACCGGCGTGGCGCTGGTGGTCTACATCGGCTTCACCATCTCCGTGACCGAATGGCGCCTGCAGTTCCGCAAGGCCATGAACGAGCTGGGCTCGCGCGCCCAGAGCCGCGCGATCGATTCGCTGCTGAACTACGAGACGGTCAAGTACTTCAACAACGAGGACTTCGAGACCGCGCGCTACGACGAGAACCTGCGCCGCTACCGGCACGCGGCGCTGCGCAGCCAGACCACGCTGTCGCTGCTCAACACCGGCCAGCAGCTGCTGATCGCGCTGAGCCTGGTGGCGATCCTGTGGCGCACCACGCAGGGCGTGGTCGACGGGCGCATGACGCTGGGCGACCTGGTGATGGTCAACGCCTTCATGATCCAGCTGTACATCCCGCTGAACTTCCTGGGCGTGATCTACCGCGAGATCAAGCAGAACCTGGTCGATCTCGAGAAGATGTTCGCGCTGCTCGAGCGCGAGCGCGAGGTGGCCGACGCGCCGGGCGCCCGGCCGCTGGACACCGCGGACGCGAGCGTGCGCTTCGAGGACGTGAGCTTCGCCTACGAGCCGGCGCGGCCGATCCTGCAGCACCTGAGCTTCGAGATTCCCGCGGGCAGGACGGTGGCGGTGGTCGGCCCCTCGGGCTCGGGCAAGTCGACGCTGGCGCGGCTCCTGTACCGCTTCTACGACGTGCAGGGCGGGCGCATCACGATCGGCGGGCAGGACATTCGGCAACTGACCCAGTCCAGCCTGCGCCAGGCCATCGGCATCGTGCCGCAGGACACGGTGCTGTTCAACGACACCATCGAATACAACATCGCCTACGGCCGCCCCGGCGCCACGCGCGAGGAGGTGGTGGCCGCGGCGAAGGCGGCGCGCATCCACGACTTCATCATGGCCACGCCGGCCGGCTACGAGACCACCGTGGGCGAGCGCGGGCTCAAGCTCTCGGGCGGCGAGAAGCAGCGCGTGGCGATCGCGCGCACGCTGCTGAAGGACCCGCCGATCCTGATCTTCGACGAGGCGACCTCGGCGCTGGACTCGGCCAACGAGCGCGCCATCCAGGCCGAGCTGCGCAGCGCCGCGCGCCACAAGACCACGCTGCTGATCGCCCACCGCCTGTCCACCGTGGTGGACGCGCACGAGATCCTGGTGATGGAAGGCGGCGTGATCGTGGAGCGCGGCACCCATGCCCGGCTGCTGGCCCTGGGCGGGCGCTACGCGCGCATGTGGGCATTGCAGAAGATCGAGGCGCCGCCGGTGCTGTAGCGGCAGACTCGGGTCTTCGTGATTCAGGAGCTTTCGACGTGACGGACAAGATTCCCCTGCTGGTGCTCAACAGCCTGCTGCCCGCGCACCAGGCGCAGATCGCCGAGGTCTACGACCTGCACTATGCGCCCACGGCGGCCGAGCGCGCCGCCGCCATCGCCGCGCACGGCGCGAAATTCCGCGCCGTGCTGACCATCGGCGTGATCGGCCTCACGGCCGAGGAGCTGGCCGCCATGCCGGCGGTGGAACTGGTGTGCTGCATGGGCGCGGGCTACGAGGGCCTGCCGATGGAGGCGCTGCGCGCGCGCGGCATCGCCACCGCCAACGGCGCCGGCACCAACGACGACTGCGTGGCCGACCATGCCTTCGGCCTGATCATCGGCATCGTGCGCGGCATCCGTGTGCTCGACCGGCAGTGCCGCGAGGGCGTGTGGCGCGAGGAGATCCCGCAGCCGCCCAACGTCTCGGGCAAGAAGCTGGGCATCTTCGGCCTGGGCACCATCGGCGCCAAGATCGCGAAGCGCGCGGCCGGCTTCGACATGCCGGTGGGCTATCACAACCGCAGCCCGCGCGAGGGCGTGCCGCACCGCTACTTCGCCGACCTGGCCGGGCTGGCGGCCTGGTGCGACATCCTGGTGTGCGCCGCGCCGGGCGGCCCCGCCACGCGCCACAAGGTGAACGCGCAGGTGCTGGCCGCGCTGGGGCCGCAGGGCTACCTGGTCAACATCGGCCGCGGCAGCGTGGTCGACACCGAGGCACTGGCCGCGGCGCTGCGCGAAGGGCGCATCGCGGGCGCGGGCCTGGACGTCTACGAAAGCGAGCCGCAGCGGCCCGAGCCGCTGATCGGGCTGGACAACGTGCTGCTCACGCCGCACCTGGCCGGCTGGTCGCCGGAGGCGACGCAGGCCAGCGTCGACCGCTTCCTGGCGAATGCCGAGGGGCACTTCGCGGGGCGGGGGGTGGTGTCGCCGATCTAGCGATCTAGGATCCGGCCAGCGCCGGCGGCCGGTGCCGCTGCCAGCCGCCGGCCCGGTCGTAGGCGTGGCCCAGGCGCAGCACCGCCAGGTCGGCGTTCAGCGGCCCGGCGAGCTGGATGCCCATCGGCAGGCCCTGCGGGCCGAAGCCGGCGGGCAGGGCCAGCGTCGGCAGGCCGGCGAGGGTGAAGGGCGTCACGATCTCCATCCAGCGGTGGTAGGTGTCGCTCTCCACGCCGTCCACGTGCGTGGGCCAGTGCCGTTCGGCGTCGAAGGGAAAAACCTGCGCCGTGGGCGCGACGACGGCATCGAAGCGCTCGAACAGCCGCAGGAAGGCGCGGTACACCCTGGAGCGCCATTGCGAGGCCTGGTACAGCGAGGCGGCATCGAGATGGCGGCTCTGTTCGATCTCCCACAGCGCCTCGGGCTTGATGCGCGCGCGCTGCTTCGGGTCGGCCTGCAGCACGCCCAGCTTGCCGCCCACCAGGAGCTGGCGCAGGCGAAGCCAGGCGTTCCAGTTCTCGTCGCGCGGCACGTCGAGCTGCGCCGGCGCGACCTCGCAGCCCAGGTCGCGGAAGGTCTGCAGCGCGGCCTCGCACAGGCTCAGCACGCCGGGCTCCAGCGGCAGGTCGGGCCACAGGCTGCCGAGCCAGCCGATGCGCAGGCCCTTCGTCTCGCCGTCGAGCTGCAAGTCGTCGGGCGAGGGCAGGGCGCCGGGCAGCGACAGCGGCACGCGCGCGTCGAAGCCCGCCTGCACGCACAGCAGCCGCGCCGCGTCCTCCACCGTGCGTGCCATCGGTCCCTCGGTGCCGAGCTGCTGGAAGAACAGGTCCTCGTCCGGCGAGCCCGGCACGCGTCCGCGCGAGGGCCGCAGGCCGATCACGTGGTTGAAGGCCGCCGGGTTGCGCAGCGAGCCCATCATGTCGCTGCCGTCGGCCACCGGCAGCATGCGCAGCGCCAGCGCGACCGCCGCGCCGCCGCTGCTGCCGCCGGCGCTCTTGCCCGGATCCCAGGCGTTGCGCGTGATGCCGAACACCGTGTTGTAGGTGTGCGAGCCCAGGCCGAACTCCGGCGTGTTGGTCTTGCCGATCACGATCGCGCCGGCCGCCTTCGCGCGCGCGACGTGCAGGCTGTCGGTGCGCGCGGGCGACGTCGGCGCCAGCGGCGAGCCCATGGAGGTGGGCAGGCCGGCGGCGTGGCTGAGGTCCTTCACCGCCAGCGGAAAGCCGTGCATCCAGCCCAGGCGCTCGCCGCGCGCGAGCTGGGCGTCGCGTTGGTCGGCCTCGGCCAGCAGTGCCTCGGCCGGGCGCAGCGAGACGATGGCGTTGAAGCGCGGGTTGAGCGCCTCGATGCGCGCCAGGCTGGCGGCCATCAGGTCGCGGCAGGCGACGTCGCGCCGGGCGATGCGGCGCGAGAGTTCGGTGGCGTCGAGGTCGAGCAGGTCGTCGGCGGGCATGCGGGAGTCTCCGGGTCTGCCCGAGTATGCAGCGCTCGCATAATCGCCGCCATGGAAACCAAGTGGCTCGAAGACTTCGTCAGTCTGGCCGAAACCCGCAGCTTCAGCCGCTCGGCGCAACTGCGCCACGTCACCCAGCCGGCCTTCTCGCGGCGCATCCAGGCGCTGGAAGGCTGGGCCGGCACCGACCTGGTGGACCGCAGCTCCTACCCGACCCGCCTCACGCCTGCCGGCCAGACCCTGTACACGCAGGCCATCGAGATGCTGCAGGCGCTGCAGAGCACGCGCGCCATGCTGCGCGGCCATTCGGCGGCGGCGCAGGACGTGATCGAGTTCGCGGTGCCGCATACCCTGGCCTTCACCTTCTTTCCCGCCTGGGTCACCAGCCTGCGCGCGCAGTTCGGGCCGCTCAAGAGCCGGCTGATCGCGCTCAATGTGCACGACGCGGTGCTGCGGCTGGTGGAAGGCAGCTGCGATCTGCTGATCGCCTACCACCACCCGTCGCAGCCGCTGCAGCTGGACGCCAACCGCTACGAGATGGTGAGCCTGGGCCAGGAGGTGGTCGCGCCCTGGGTCAAGCCCGATGCCGAGGGCGAGCCGCGCTATCGCCTGCCGGGCCAGCCGGGGCGGCCGCTGCCCTACCTGGGCTATGCGCCGGGCGCCTACCTGGGGCGTGTGGTGGACCAGCTGCTCAAGGGCTCCGGCACCGCCATCCACCTCGACCGCGTCTACGAAACCGACATGGCCGAGGGGCTGAAGGTGATGGCGCTCGAGGGCCACGGCATCGCCTTCCTGCCGCACAGCGCGGTGCGCAAGGAGGTGCGGGCGCGCAAGCTCGTCAGCGCCGCGCCGCCGGAGATCGCCACGCTGGAGGCGACGATGGAGATCCGCGCCTACCGCGAACGCCCGGTGCCCGCCACGAACGCCGGCAAGCCCGGAGCGAGGGGCGTGGAGGGCGTCCAGCCCAAGCGCGCGGCCGATGCCCTGTGGGCTTTCCTGGCGGGGACGCAACCCGACGCCTGAGCGCACGGCGATGGCGTTGCGGCGGCGCACAATCTATGATGGCTGCGCATGAACTCGCCCGCATACGGCATTGGCGCTGCGTTCGCGGCGGCTCTACATTCGCGGGTTGCCGCCGCAGGCCGCCCTCGGGGGCAGCCGGGAAGCCGGGTCCGCAGAGTGTGCATTTTTTCACGCATGCGTGTGCGGGCCATGACCATCCGGCATGGAGGCTGCTTACAAGGGTGCATCTGCGCGATTCCGGGGCGCACGCACCGCGCAAGCAGTTCTGGCCGGCCTGCGAACGGTGCGCGATGCACCAGGGAGTTACGGGTATTCCCCCAAGCGCGAATGTCTAGAATTTCGTGTCCATATCTTTCATCTCCAAAGGAGTTCTCCGCATGAACAAGCAAACCATGGTTCTGGCGATCGCCGCCCTGGCGGCCGGTGGCGCATTCGCGCAGGCCAATGACACGCTGGCCAAGATCAAGGCCTCGGGCGTGATCACCGAAGGCGTGCGCGAATCCTCCGGCCTGTCCTACACCCTGGGCAACGGCGTATACACCGGCTTCCACTACGACGTCTGCGCCAACATCATCAAGGACATCGAGAAGGCCGTCGGCCGCACGGTCCAGACCAAGTACCAGCCCGTCACCTCGCAGAACCGCATCCCCCTGGTGCAGAACGGCACCGTGGACCTGGAGTGCGGCTCCACCACCAACAACACCGCGCGCGCCAAGGACGTGTCCTTCGCCGTCACCACCTACGTCGAGGAAGTGCGCATCGCCGTGAAGGCCAGCTCGGGCATCAACTCGGTGGCCGACCTCAAGGGCAAGACCATCGCCACCACCACCGGCACGACCTCGGTGCAGACGCTGCGCAAGCACAAGCGCGCCGAAGGCGTGGAGTTCAAGGAAGTGTTCGGCAAGGACCACTCCGACAGCTTCCTGCTGCTCGAGTCGGGCCGTGCCGACGCCTTCGTGATGGACGGCTCGATCCTGGCCGCCAACATCGCCAAGTCCAAGGCGCCGAACGACTTCAAGATCGTCGGCGAAGTGCTCAACGTCGAGCCGATCGCGATCATGATCCGCAAGGGCGACGACGCCTTCAAGAAGGTCGTGGACGACAGCATCAAGGCCCAGATCGCGTCGGGCGACATGGAAAAGCTGTACGACAAGTGGTTCCTGAAGCCGATCCCGCCGGCGAACGTCACGATCGGCCTGGCCCTGTCGGACGCCACCAAGGACGCGTGGGCGAACCCGAACGACAAGCCGATGGAAGAGTACAAGCTCAAGGACTGACCGGGCCGTTCACCTGAACCGACGCCCACCTCTCGCGGTGGGCGTTTGTTTTCAAAAGCCCTTCACAACAAGACGAGAGGAGTAATCCGATGGGCACTTGGGATTGGCAGGTCTTCCTGCAGGACCCCGGCGGGGAGCATCCCACCTACTGGCAATGGATGATGTCCGCCTGGGGCTGGACCATCTCGGTGGCGCTGCTGGCGCTGATCATCGCCCTGGTGGTGGGCTCGCTCATCGGCATCATCCGGACGCTGCCCGACAGCCCCTGGCTGGTGCGCCTGGGCAACGCCTGGGTCGAGCTGTTCCGCAACATTCCCCTGCTGGTGCAGATCTTCCTGTGGTACCACGTGCTGCCGGCGCTGGTGCCGCCGATGCGGGAGTTCTCCAGCTTCATCCTGGTGGTGCTGGCCCTGGGCTTCTTCACCTCGGCCCGGATCGCCGAGCAGGTGCGCTCGGGCATCCAGGCGCTGCCGCGCGGGCAGCGCTACGCGGGCATGGCGGTGGGCTTCACCACCTTCCAGTACTACCGCTACGTGATCCTGCCCATGGCCTACCGCATCATCATCCCGCCGCTGACGAGCGAGACGATGAACATCTTCAAGAACTCGTCGGTGGCCTTCGCCGTGTCGGTGGCCGAGCTGACGATGTTCGCGATGCAGGCGCAGGAGGAAACCTCGCGCGGCATCGAGATCTACCTGGCCGTGACCGGGCTGTACATCGTCTCGGCCCTTGCCATCAACCGGATCATGGCCTTCGTCGAGAAGAAGACGCGCGTGCCGGGCTTCATCGTGTCGGCCGGCGGCGGGGGGCACTGACATGACGAACCTCGATTTTTCCTTCTACAACTGGGACGTCATCAGCAGCTTCGTCCTCAAGGGCTTCTACTTCAGCATCGTGCTGACGATCGTGGCCACCATCGGCGGCGTGATCTTCGGCACCATCCTGGCGCTGATGCGCCTGTCGGGCAAGAAGTGGCTGGACACGCCGGCCGCGATCTACGTCAACGGCATGCGCAGCATTCCGCTGGTGATGGTGATCCTGTGGTTCTTCCTGCTGGTGCCCTTCCTCATCGGGCGGCCGGTCGGCGCAGAGGTTTCGGCGGTGGTCACCTTCATCGCCTTCGAGGCGGCGTACTTCAGCGAGATCATGCGCGCGGGCATCCAGTCGATCCCGCGCGGGCAGGTCCATGCCGGCCAGGCCGTGGGCATGACCTACGGGCAGAACATGAAGCTGATCGTGCTGCCGCAGGCCTTCCGCAACATGCTGCCGGTGCTGCTGACGCAGACCATCATCCTGTTCCAGGACACCTCGCTGGTCTACGCCATCGGCGCCTACGACATGCTCAAGGGCTTCGAGACCGCGGGCAAGAACTTCGGCCGGCCGATCGAGGCCTACCTGCTCGCGGCGGTCGTTTACTTCATCATGTGCTACACGCTCTCGTACTTCGTCAAGCGGCTGCACAAGAAGATCGCCATCATCCGATGAAGGAGAAAAAAGATGTCTGAAAGAATGATCGAAATCAAGAACGTCTCCAAGTGGTACGGACCGGTGCAGGTGCTCAACGACTGCTCGGTCAGCATCGACAAGGGCGACGTGGTGGTGGTGTGCGGGCCGTCCGGCTCGGGCAAGTCCACGCTCATCAAGACCGTCAACGCGCTGGAGCCCTTCCAGAAGGGCGAGATCACCGTCAACGGCATCCCGCTGCACGACCCCAAGACCAACCTGCCGAAGCTGCGCTCGAAGGTGGGCATGGTGTTCCAGCACTTCGAGCTGTTTCCGCACCTCTCGGTCACCGAGAACCTGACGATCGCGCAGATCAAGGTGCTGGGCCGCAGCCCGGACGAGGCCAAGACCCGCGGGCTGAAGATGCTCGACCGCGTCGGCCTGATGGCGCACAAGGACAAGTTCCCCGGCCAGCTCTCGGGCGGCCAGCAGCAGCGCGTGGCGATCGCCCGCGCCCTGTCCATGGACCCGATCGTGATGCTGTTCGACGAGCCCACCTCGGCGCTGGACCCGGAGATGGTCGGCGAGGTGCTCGACGTGATGGTGGCGCTGGCCAAGGAAGGCATGACCATGATGGTGGTCACGCATGAGATGGGCTTCGCGCGCAAGGTCGCCAGCCGCGTGATCTTCATCGACGTGGGCGGGCGCATCCTGGAGGACTGCTCCAAGGACGAGTTCTTCGGCCATCCGGAGAACCGCCAGCCGCGCACCAAGGACTTCCTCAACAAGATCCTGCAGCACTGACGCACCGGGAAACCGCTCGCCGGCATGGGGTATTCGCCCCGTCCGGCGCCCGGAGGCCTACCATTGCACCCATGCGCCTGCCCTTGCCGCACGATTTTCGCCACGCCTCGCTTCGCCGGTTCACCCGAACCGGTGCGGCCGCGCGTGCGAGCGCGGCACGCGCATTCGGCCGAAACCCGGCCGCACATTCCTGAGCCCGGCGAACGACCCCCATCTTCTTCATTCCACGCCAACTGGATCGCCGGGCACCTCACCCGGCGTTTTTGTTTTTCAGGAGTGTGCAATGAACCCGTCCTCGTCCCTTTCTCAGGCCGCCATGGTGCGGACCCTCACCGAACTCGACCATGCGCGCCTGGCCAAGTTCACCGATGCCGGCCGTGCGGTCGATCCTGCCATGCAGGATCTGCTGGACAACGCCGAGCTGGTCTCGCCCACGCAGGTCGATCCCGATGTCGTCACGATGCGCTCGCGCGTCAGGGTGGCGGAGCTGTCGGGCAAGGGAGAGCGCGAACTGACGCTCAGCTACCCTTTCGATGCCGATGCCTCCGACGGACGCGTGTCGGTGCTCTCGCCGGTGGGCACCGCGCTGCTGGGCCTGCGCGTGGGCGAGGTGGCGCGCTGGACCGCGCCCGACGGCAGCAGCGCGGCGCTGCGCGTGACCGCGATGGCCTTCCAGCCCGAAGCCAGCGGCGACTACTTGCTTTAGGGGTGCACAGGCAGGCTTGGAGCCGCGGCCCTTGGCCCCTTGAGGGGTATCTGTCAAGCCCTTTTTTCGCAAGCTGTCAAGTTGAAGAAACTGCTTGTTCATCGGGCTTCGCGAGGATGCCCGGCAGGGGATCGCTCCTCGTGCCTCCTGCCCGGGGAGCTGGATAGGAGCCCCGCGACTCGCCCGGAGTCCTCCAGGGATTCCGGTAGATAGGCTGCCCCTACGGGTCTATCAGGGGCAGCCGCAGCGCTGGATTGGACAGATAAGAGGGTGCACATTCGCATTAGCACATTGAGACTAGTTTGCCTTTAGGCGCACGCGCGCCAGCGCCGAGGCTGCCGGCCGGTGACCGCCGAGCGCATAGGCGACGTCATTCGCCGCAGCGACGACCGCCTCTCCGAGCAAGTTCAACTTGGTTCTGCGAAAGCGCGCCGAAGGGCCCGACACGCCAAGCGCCGCGATCACCAACCCGCGCGCGTCCTTGATGGGCGCCGCCACGCCCCAGACGTTGTCGCGCCATTCCGCCCGGTTCACGGCGTAGCCCTGTTCGCGCACCTTGCGCATCTCGCGCAGAAAGGCGTCGGCATCGGTGATGGTGTGCTCGGTGTGGCGGCGCAGCCGACCCGCGATCTCCTGCAGCAAGCTGCCGCCGCTGAAGGCGAGCTGTGCCTTGCCGGTCGCCACGCAGTAGGCGGGCGCACGGCCGCCGATCTGCGTATAGGCCCGCACCGGATTCAGGCTGTCGACCTTGTGCACGTAGACCACCTCGAAGCCGTCGAGCACCGACAGGTGGACGCTTTCAGCGGTGGCGCTCATCAGCGCTTCCATCTGCCGCTCCGCGTGGCGGCGCAGGTCGAGCTTGCCCAGCACGGCCGAGCCCAGCTCCCACAGCTTGATGGAGGCGGTGTAGTGGCCGGTGTCCTCGTCGCGCAGCACGAAATGCGTCTCCACCAGCGCGAGCATGAGCCGATGAACATTGCTCTTCACCATGCCGAGTTCGCGTCCGATCTGTGTCAGGTTCATCGGGCGGTCGCTGCGCGACAGCAGCTCCAGCACGGCCAGGCCCTTGAGAAGCGTGTTGTTCATGTTCCGAAATATAGAATCTTTGTGGCGACTTGTGGAACTCCTTATCGTCCCGGGCCATGACAGTCGAAGTTGATCAGGCTGCGAGTCCGCATCTCGCCCACCGCCCGCTGGCCGGCGTTCGCGTTGTCGAGTTCTGTTCCACCGCCGCGGGTCCGTTCTGCGCCATGCTCCTGAGCGACCTCGGTGCCGAGGTGGTGAAGGTGGAGCCACCAGATGGTGACGCCCTGCGCCAATGGCCGCCGATCACCGAGGGCTTCAGCGAGAACTTCGCCTCGGTCAATCGCAACAAGCGATCCGTCGTGCTCGACCTCAAGGACCCGGATGGCGCGGCGCTCGCCCGCCAGCTGGTGCTCGATGCCGACGTTCTGGTCGAGAACAACCGGCCCGGCGTGATGGACCGCCTGGGCCTGGGCTACGCAGAGCTGAAGGCGCTGCATCCGAAGCTGGTGTACTGCTCCATCTCCGCCTTCGGGCAGTCTGGCCCGCGTGCCAAGGAAGGGGGCTTCGACCTGACCATCCAGGCCGCGAGCGGCGTGATGAGCGTCACGGGCGAGGAGGGCGGCGCGCCGGCGAAATGCGGCGTGCCGGTCGCCGATTTCGCGTCGGGGCTCTACGGCGCCTATGCCATCGCGGCCGCGCTGGCCGCCGTGCGCAGCGGGGCCGACGGCGTGCACATCGACGTGCCGATGTTCGGTTGCACGCTCGCCATCGCGGCGCTGCAGACCAGCGAATTCTTCGGCACGGGCCGCAACCCGCGCCGGCTCGGCTCGGCCCATCCTCGCAACGCGCCCTACCGCGCCTTCGAGGCGGCCGATAGCTACTTCGCCGTCGCGGCCGGCAACCAGCAGCTGTGGCTGCGCGTGCTGGAGGTGGTGGGCCTGCCGCATCTGGCGGACGACGAACGCTTCAAGACCACGCAGCTCAGGGCCACCCATCAGGACGCCCTCAAGCCCATCCTCGAAGAGGTGTTCCGCACTCGCCCCGTAGCGCATTGGCTGTCGACCTTCGCCAAGGCGGGCGTGCCGCATTCCGGCATCAACAGCTACGAACAGGCCCTGGACGATCCGCAGGTGCATGCCATGCAATGGGTGCAGGATCTGGATCTGCCCAACGGTGTGCGCACCCGCACCTTCGGGTCGCCCTTGCGCTTCGACGGCCAGGGATCGCCAGTGCGCCGCGGGCCGCCGCACCTGGGCGAGCACTCGGAAGAGATCGCGGCGCAGTATGGATCGCAGGAGAAGTGCACATGACAACGAAGCTCTCGCGGTTCGTTGGCCAGGTCGAATCGGCGCTCGGCACGAGTGTGGACGAGCCGGCAGTCCTCGACGCCGTGCGCGGCGCGATGCGTGAGCTCGTCGCCGCGGACGATTGGCTGCCCGAGGCGATGGCGCAGCCGCATTCCGTGCACTACCAGCAGTTCCTGCTGCACAAGGATTCGGCGGGCCGCTTCTCGGTAGTGAGCTTCGTCTGGGGCCCCGGCCAGAAGACACCGATCCACGATCACACCGTGTGGGGCGTGATCGGCATGCTGCGCGGCAGCGAGCTGTCACAGGGCTTCGCCCGCTCGGCCGAGGGAATGGCGGCGGAGGGAGCGGTCGAGCGCCTGCAGCCCGGCGACGTCGTCGCCGTGTCGCCGACCATCGGCGACATCCACCAGGTCCGCAATGCCTTCGACGACCGGGTGTCGATCAGCATCCATGTCTATGGCGCCGACATTGGCCAGGTGCGTCGACACGTGTTCGACCCGACCACCGGCGCTGCAAAGGAGTTCGTGTCGGGCTACAGCAGCGGCGAGGCCGCGCGTCCATGAGTGCGTCGGTGGGTGCGCTGGAAGCCAAGCTGGTCATGGAAGAGCAGACTTGGCGCGTGCTGCTGGACCGGCCTCAACAGGGCAATGCGCTTTCGGACCAACTGGTGCGCGAACTCGACGCGATTGTCGAACGCGCGATGCGCGAGGACGTGCAGGCGCTGATCTTCGAAGGGCAGGGCCGCCATTTCTGCACCGGCTTCGACCTCTCCGCATTGGCGATCGAGACCGACGATTCCCTGCTCGCACGCTTCGTCCGCATCGAGCTGTTGCTGCAGCGCGTGGCACGCGCGCCCTTCCTCACCGTCGCCCTGGCGCGCGGCAGGGCGATGGGCGCCGGGGCGGACCTGTTCGCAGCCTGTCGTCTTCGGCTGGCAACGGCCGATGCGAGCTTCGCCTTTCCCGGTGCGCGCGGCTTCGGCCTGGTGCTTGGCACGCGCCGCCTGGCCGCGCTGGTCGGGGCGCCGAAGGCCCTGAACTGGATAGAGAGCGCATGCACCGTGACGGCGGCCGAGGCCTGCGACGCGGGACTTGCGAGCGGTCGGGTCGACGGTCCGGAAGATCTCGCCAAGTGCGTGAGCGGCGCGCTCGCCATCCCCTTGCCGCTGCAGTTCGCGCTGCGGTCCGCGGCGGCGCCGGACGACGACCGGCACGATGCGAGCGATCTCGCACATCTCGTTCGCTCGGCCGCCGCGCCGGGTCTGCGCGAGCGGATCGCTGCCTACGTGGCGTGGTCCGCAGCGGCTGCGGACCGGCGACCGGCCTGACGCCCGTTTCCTTCCTTCCCTTCCTCATCCTTCAAGGAGTTCTCGATGGCTTTCATGAACTGGCCCGATCTGCTGGGCACGCTCAAGCGTTCCTACAACCGCCTCGGCGCGACCAATCCCAAGATGCTGGAGGCCTACCGCGGCGTCACGGCCGCTCAGGGCTCGAACGGCGCGCTGGATGCCAAGACGCGCGAGCTCATTGCCATGGCGGTGGCCGTGACAACCCGTTGCGACGGCTGCATCTCCTCGCACGCCGCGGCGGCGATCAAGGCCGGCGCGACCGAGGCCGAGATGTCCGATGCCATGGGCGTCGCCATTGCGCTGAATGCCGGTGCAGCCTATGTCTATTCGCTGCGCGCCATGGAGGCCTTTGCCGAACTGAAGAACGCGGCCTGAGTTTTCCCTCTCCCGTCTTTCGGGCGACGAGCCCGCGCGTGCCGCGACGATGTCGCGGTGCGCGTTCAACCTGCCGGCGCCGACTGTCACCGCGCGCCCGGCGCTCGATCCTTCCCTTCCCCGTCTTCTTCCCGATGCCCGCGAGCTTGGGGCAGGTCACGCCTGCCGCGTGCGTCGCCAGGCTGCGCGGCCGATGACCAAAATTGGATTCCAATATATGGATATATACAGATCAAATATCGATACTTGGTATCGTGCCATTGGCCTCTCCACATGATAGGCATCAAGTTGATGTGTGCTTGAAAAACCTTTGAAATTCAAATGAAAAATAACCCGTGATGACTTCATTCGAAGGGGCCGAAATGGCCCAGGCAGTAGCATCTAATGGATTACCACATATTGACATAGATAAACTTGCAAACTAGATTTGCCACTTGGATGGCAAGGCGCATTCGCGTGGCCTCAACCGGAAATGGAGACAAGCAACATGGCTAGACGCTTCGAGGGGCGGGTCGCACTGGTGACCGGCGCCGCGCAAGGCATTGGGTTGACGACGGCGGAGCGCTTCGCCGAAGAAGGTGCGAACGTGGTTCTGTGCGACCTGTCCGAGGATGCGGCCAAGAGTGCTGCGGCATCCATCGAGAAGAAGTTCGGGGTCCACGTGTTCGCCGTCGGCTGCGACGTGTCGGACGAGGCGCAGGTCAGCGACATGGTTGCCCGCGCGGTTGAGCGCACGGGCGCCGTCGACATCCTGGTCAACAACGCGGGCGTGACCCGCGACAACCTCCTGTTCAAGATGACGCTGGCCGACTGGGACGCCGTCATGGGCGTGCATCTGCGCGGCACCTTCCTGTGTACCCGCGCCGTGCAGAAGCTGATGGTGGAGCGGCGCTTCGGAAAGATCGTCAACCTCTCGTCCACCTCCGCGCTGGGCAACCGGGGTCAGGCCAACTACTCGACTGCCAAGGCTGGCCTGCAGGCCTTCACCCGCACCGCAGCCATCGAGCTGGGTCCCTACAACATCAACGTGAACGCCGTGGCGCCTGGCTTCGTCGACACCGAGATGACCCGGGCCACGGCCGCGCGACGCGGCATCGACCCCGAGGAATACAAGGCCCAGCGCGCCAAGAACATCCCCCTGGGTCGGGTGGGCGTGCCCGCCGACATCGCCAACGTGATCGCCTTCCTGTGCAGCGAAGAGGCCTCCTTCGTCTCGGGCCAGATCATCTATGTCAAGGGCGGCCCAGAAACGCTCCGCTGAACACCAATCCACACATCCACGCCATGACCCAGAAAAAACTCCCGGTGCTCTCCGCCATCGCCTTCGCGCTGCTCGCCGCGGCGTCGACCTCCGCCTTCGCCATCAACGGTAAACCCGCGGTCGACCGCGACACCATCGTCTTCGGCATCGGCAAGGAGATCGGCAACCTCGACGGCCAGGTGGCGGCCAGCGGCGATTCGCAGCGCTACCTCTGGCAGATCTACGACTCGCTCTACGCCTTCGACACCAAGGGCAACCTGAAGCCGAACGTGGCGACCAAGGTCGACATCGCGGCCGATGGCCTGAGCTACACCTTCGAGCTGCGCAAGGACGTAACCTTCCACAACGGAGCGAAGCTCACGGCGAGCGACGTGAAGTTCTCGCTCGAGCGCATCCTCGATCCGAACACGCGCAGCACGCGCCGCCCCTATTTCGCGGACCTCGTCACCGGGGTCGAAGCACAGGGCGACAGCAAGGTGGTCTTCAAGCTGTCGCGCCCCGACGGCGCCTTCCTGAACAAGGTGGCGGGTTACCTCACGCTTGTGCCCAAGGCCTACACCGAAGCGTTGCCCAACGTCGAGGCCTTCGCCCGCGCGCCGGTGGGCTCGGGCCCCTACAAGTTCGTCGAGCAGAAGATTGGCCAGTCCGTCACGCTGGAGCGCTACGATGCCTACTGGGGCACCAAGCCTGGCATCAAGAAGCTGATCTTCAAGAGCCTGCCCGAGCCGGCAAGCCGCGTGAACGCGGTGCTGACTGGCGAGGCTGACATCGTCGACTACGTGCCGACGGCGGAAGTCGAGCGCCTGCGTAAGACTGCCGGCCTCAACCTCACCTCGGTGCAGGTGGGCAGCCCGCTGGCGGTGCGCCTGTACTCCAACGTCGAAGGCACGCCCCTCTTCAAGCGCGACGTGCGCCTGGCGCTGAATCACGGCCTGGATGCGAAGGCCATCATCGACAACGTGCTCAAGGGCGTCGGCGCGCCGCTGGCCTCGTACATCTCGTCGAGCTACCCCTACGGCGTCGACAAGGCGCTCAAGCCCTACGCCTACGACCCGGCGCGCGCCAAGCGGCTGCTGTCGCAGGCCGGCTACCCGCAGGGCTTCAGCACCGATTTCTATTGCTCCAGCGACAACCCGAAGGAGCTGTGCGAGGCGATCGCCGCGTACTGGAGCCAGATCGGTGTGAAGGCCAACATCAAGGTCATCGACTACGCCGCGTGGAGCCGGCTGAACAACACCCACAAGAACGGGCCGATGACGATGATGCAGTTCTCCAACGCGATCTACGACCCGATCCACCCGATCGGCGGCGGCGCGACGAAGGCTGGCACCTGGTCGGACTACTTCAACCCTGAAGTGGAGAAGCTGGTCGAGCAGGCCCAGACCACGACCGACCGTGCGCAGCGCGACGAGATCTTCAAGAAGATCGGGCGCACGCTGCACGACGACGGCCATGCCGTGCTCGTCACCGAGATGTTCTACACCTACGCGCGGGACTCGCAGATTCAGTGGGAGATCCAGCAGGGCAGCGGCTACTTCAACCTGCACAACATCGGCTGGAAGAAATGAGGGTTGAACCAGAATGGCTGCAAAGCACCTTCGGTCGCGCGCTGTCATGGGGAGCCGATGTCCATGGTGAGAGCCTGGCCGTGGTCCACGGCGAGGACCGGCTCAGCTTTGCCGAGCTGTCGGAGCGTTCGCGCGCTTTCGCGCGCGGCCTCGTTGAACTCGGCGTGCAACCGGGCGAGAAGGTCTCGCTCTGGATGTCGGATTGCGTCGCCTGGCTGGTGGCCCGCTGGGCTGTTCCGTCGATCGGCGCCGTGCTCGTGCCGATCAACACCCGCTTTCGCGACCAGGATGCGCGCTACGTGCTCGCGCAATCCGACAGCGAGACGCTGATCATCCAGGACCGCGCGGCGATGGGCGCGAACTACCTCGAAACCCTGGTCAAGGTGGAGCCGGCCTGCCGCGAGCAGCGCGAGGGCGAATGGCGCAGCACGGTCCTGCCGAAGCTGCGCCGCGTGGTCCTGCATTCGCGCGACGGCGGGCGCCTGCCGGGCTTCACCGGCTTCGACGACGTCGAGGAACGCGGCCGTGCGCTGCTCGCCGATGGCGAGCTCGACCGCCGCATCGAGGCGGTGCGCCCGGACGACGTGGCGCAGATTCTCTACACCTCGGGCACCACCTCCTTCCCCAAGGGCGCGATGGTGTGCCATGGCCCGCTGCTGCAGAACAACCGGGCCGCGGCCGACATCCTCCAACTCACGCCGGCCGACCGCTACCTGGCCTGCGTGCCGCTCTTCACGGCCACCGGTACCTTCTACACGCTGTCGCTGTGGATGGCCGGCGCCGCCATGGTGATCGCCGACCGCTTCGATGCGGAGCAGTTTTGCGAGATGGTGCAGCGCGAGCGCATCACGCTCAGTTTCTTCGTCGACACCATCGTGCAGGACCTGCGCGCCTTCCCGGGCCGCCGCCGCTACGACCTGTCGAGCCTGCGTACCGGCACCGGCGCACCGCTGCCGGAAGCCTCCTTCCGCTGGCTCACCGACGAGATCGGCATCCCCGAGCTGGTCAGCGCTTACGGTATGTCCGAAAGCTCCAACGCCGTTGCCCGCACCGGCTGCGACGATCCCTTCGACAAGCGCGCGAGCACCTGCGGCCGCGCCGTGCCGGGCGTGCGCATCAAGATCGCCGACGTCGACACTGGCGAGGACCTCGGCACCGGCCGCGTCGGCGAGATCTGCATCCACGGCTACGTGGTGATGAAGGGCTACTACCATCTGCCCGACGAAGATGCGAAGGCGATCGACGCCGACGGCTGGCTGCACAGCGGCGACCTGGGTGAACTCGATACCGACGGCTACCTCATCTACCGCGGCCGTGTGAAGGAGATGATCAAGCCGGGCGGCTTCAACGTCGCCACGCAGGAGATCGAGCAGTTCCTGAAGTCCTTCCCCGGCGTGCGGCAGGCGGCCGTGGTCGGTGTGCCCGATGCACGGCTGGGCGAGGTGGCCTACGCCTACGTCGAGCCGCTGGACGACGGTTCGCTGCGCGGCGACGCGCTCATCAGCTATTGCCGCGAGCACATCGCCAGCTACAAGGTGCCGCGCTACGTCGAACTCGTCGCGGAATGGCCGCTCACCGGCAGCCAGAAGATCCGCAAGCTCGAGCTCAAGGAGCGTGCGCTGCGCACCGTCGAAGGCAAGCGCACCGAAACCGTCGGAGAGCCCGAATGATCAGCTACATCCTCAAGCGCATGGGCCAGTCGCTGGTCACGGTGCTGCTCGTCACGCTCATCATCTTCGTGATCGTTCGGCTGATTGGCGACCCGACCCACCTGATGCTGCCGCCCGAGGCCACCGAGGCCGACCGGGACCTGCTGCGCCAACAGATGGGCCTCGATCGGCCGGTGTTGATCCAGTACCTGAGCTACCTCGGAGCCTTGCTCATGGGCGACATGGGCATCTCGTACCGCTTCGCCCGGCCGGCGCTGGAGATCGTGCTGGGCGCGCTCGGCCCGACCCTGCTGCTGGCGAGTTCGGCGCTCGTGCTCGGCGTCGCCATCGGCGTGCCGCTGGGCGTGGTCGCGTCAATCCGCCGCGACGGCTGGGTCGACCAGTTCGCCAAGGTCTTCGCAGTCGTAGGCCAGGCCGCGCCGCCGTTCCTCTTCAGCCTGCTGTTCATCCGGCTGTTCGCGATCCAGTTGGGCTGGCTGCCGACCAGTGGCTACGGCAGTTGGAAGAACCTGCTGCTGCCCGCACTGGCCCTGGGCTGGTATTCGGCGGCCGGCATCATGCGGCTGACGCGCTCCAGCATGAGCGACGTGCTCGACTCCGAGTACATCAAGCTCGCGCGGATCAAGGGCGTGCCCGAGCGTGTGATCCTGTTCCGCCATGCGCTGCGAAACGCGCTGCTGCCGGTGATCACGTTCATCTCGATGCAGTTCGGCGTACTGATGGGTGGCGCCGTGTCGGTCGAGTTCATCTTCGCCTGGCCGGGGGTAGGGCGCCTGATCATCGACTCGATCTCCAACCTCGACTACACCACCGTCCAGGCCGCCGTCGCCGTCGGGGCACTCATCTTCGCGGCGGTCAACCTTGCCGTGGACATCGTCTACGCCTACGTGGACCCAAGGATCCGCTATGCCTGATACCACCACTGCCCTTCCAAAGCTGACGCGCCGTCCGGCTGAGCCCTCGGTGACGGTCCTGCCGCCGCGCTCGCGCAGTCGCTACGGCGCCCGCGTGCAGCTACTGCTGGCCCTGGCCGTGGCGATCGTCCTCGTCATGCTCGCGATCGCACCGGGTCTCGTGGTACAGAGAGACCCGACCGCCATCGCGCTGGGTGCCACGCTGCAGCCGCCGTCGGCCGAACACTGGCTGGGCACAGACCAACTTGGCCGCGACATGCTCTCGCGCGTGGTGTACGGGGCGCGCATCTCGCTCTTCGTCGCCCTCTGCGCGGTCACGCTCGCGGGCGTGTTGGGCGCGCTGATCGGCGTGACGGCCGGCTACCTCGGCGGCGTGTTCGATGCGATCGCCATGCGTGTCGTCGACATCCAGCTCGCGCTGCCGGCGGTGATCCTGGCGCTGGTGCTGGTGGGAGCAGTCGGGCCCAGTCTCTTCAACCTGATCATCGTGCTGAGCCTCGCCAACTGGGCGCGTTTCGCGCGGGTGACGCGGTCGGAGGCCCTGACGCTGCGCACCCGCGACTTCGTGCTGCTGTCTCGGCTGGCCGGCGCCTCGCGCATCCGCATCATCCTGAGCCACATCGCGCCGAACGTGGTGAATACCTTCATCGTGCTGGCCACGCTCGACGTCGGGATCATCATCATCCTGGAGGCTACGCTCTCCTTCCTCGGCCTGGGTGTTCCGCCGCCGCAGCCGTCCTGGGGTTCGATGATCGCCGACGGCCGCCAGTATCTGGAGACTGCCTGGTGGATCTGCGGCATTCCCGGACTGATGCTCATGGTCACCGTTCTCTCCGCCAACCTGCTGGGTGACGCCTTGCGCGACTGGCTCAGCCCCACCGCTTCACGGAACTGGTAATGGCCTCTGACATCATCCTCCAAGCCAAGAGCCTCACGACGGTGCTGCGCACCGCGTCGGGCGTCGTCCGCGCCGTCGACAACATCTCCCTCGAAGTGAAGGCCGGGCGCTCGCTTGCGCTGGTCGGCGAGTCGGGCAGCGGCAAGAGCATGACCTGCATGTCCATGATGGGCCTGCTCCCCGGCAATGGCCGCCTGGCCGCCGGCGAGGTCTTCTTCAAGGGCCGGGACATCACCAAGATCTCGCCGCGCGAAATGCAGGCGCTGCGCGGCCGCGAGATCGGCATGATCCTGCAGGACGCGATGACCTCGCTTAACCCGCTCTTCACCATCGGCGAGCAGGTCGGCGAGGTGTTCAAGTTCCACCAGGGCGTGACCGACAAGGCGGAGCTGCGGCGCCGCAGCGTCGAGGTGCTCGAGAAGGTGAAGATCCCCGCCGCCGAAGGCCGGCTGGACAGCTACCCCTTCCAGTTCAGCGGCGGCATGCGGCAGCGCGTGTCGATCGCCATCAACATCGCCCTGTCGCCCTCGCTGCTGATCTGCGACGAGCCCACCACTGCGCTGGACGTGACGGTGCAGCTGCAGATCCTCAAGCTGCTGCGCGAGCTGCAGAAGGCCCAGAACATGGCGATCGTGTTCGTCACGCACGACCTGCACCTGGCGGCGCAGTTCTGCGACGACGTGGCCATCATGTATGCGGGCCGCATCGTCGAGGCGGGCCCCATCGTCGACGTCTTCGCGCGGCCGGCGCATCCCTACACGCGCGGCCTGCTGAAGGCGGTGCCCTCGCTGGAAAGCTACAAGCGCCCGCTGACGGCCATCCCGGGGCACCAGCCCTCGCTCGCGAAGTTGCCACCGGGCTGCCGCTTCGAGCCGCGCTGCGCCTATGCGCTGGACGTGTGCCGCCAGCAGTACCCGGACTGGTTCGAGTGGGAACCCGCGCGCCGCTGTGCCTGCTGGCGCACCGCCGACTCGCTCGACGGCACGCTCGCGCCATTGCACGGTGTCGACCAGCCGGCCGATGCGCCGCAGCGGGTGCGGCCGCCAGTCGAAATTCAGCTCGCCAGGCCAGGCGTGGGGGCTGCAGCATGAGCCAAGCCTTCATGCAGGTCGAAGGCCTGCGCAAGACCTACCAGGTCCGCCGCGGCCTGTTCGGTCGTCCGAAGCCGCTGCACGCCGTCGCCGACGTCAGTTTCGACGTGCAGCCGGGCACCACCTTCGGGCTGGTCGGCGAGTCGGGCAGCGGCAAGAGCACGATCGCCAAGATGCTGATGCTGGCGGAAAGCCCCACCGAGGGCACCATCCGTATCGGCGACCACGCGGTCACCTCGATGAAGAAGCAGGACCAGGCCCGCTTTCACCGCGAGCTGCAGCCGGTGCTGCAGGACCCGTACAGCTCGCTCAACCCGCGCATGCGCATCGGGCGCATCATCGACGAGCCGCTGCGCATCCATGACGTCACCGAGTTCGGACCGCACAAGCAGCGCGTTGCCGAGCTGCTGGCCCTGGTGGGCCTGCCGCCCGAGGCGGCCGGGCGCTACGCGCACGAGCTGTCGGGTGGCCAGCGCCAGCGCGTGTCGATCGCGCGTTCGCTCGCGCTGAGCCCCAAGTGCATGATCCTCGACGAGCCGGTGTCCGCGCTCGACGTGTCGATCCAGGCGCAGATCCTCAACCTGCTGAAGGACCTGCAGGCGCGCCTGCAGCTCACCTACCTGCTGATCTCGCACGACCTGGCCGTGGTCGCCTACCTCAGCCAGCGCATCGGCGTGCTGTATCTGGGCGAGTTCATGGAGATCGGCAATGCGGAGGACGTGATGAGCCGGCCGCGCCACCCCTACACCCAGGCGCTGATCGCCTCGGTTGGCGCGCGCAGCGGCGGTGCCTCCGCCAACCTGGTCCAGGGCGAGATTCCCTCCCCCATGAACCCGCCGAGCGGCTGCCTTTTCAACCCGCGCTGCCCGCATGCCACGGAGCGCTGCCGCCAGGAGAAGCCGGTCCTGCGCGACTTCGGCAACGGCCAACTGGCCGCCTGCCACCACGCCGAGACGATCACTTTCCGGAGCTTCGCCGCCGACGCGGCCGAGGCTCCCGCAACCCACCGGCCACGCGGCACCAACCTTTGAGGATGCAAGACGACATGAAGAACGACACCCAGGACTTCCCTACCGAAGCGCTGCTCGACGAACTCGACCGCCACGCGCAGGAAGTCTTCGCACCTCGCGAACGCGACTACCACGAGCACGTGAAGATGCCCTACGAGAACCTGCGCGAGCTGTTCGACCGCCGCCTGCTCACGGCCACTGTCAGTCGCGAGAGCGGTGGGCTGGGCAGCAACGTGATGTCGGGCGAGCCGGCCACCTTCCTGAACGCCGTTCGCACGGTGGCGCGCGTGTCGCCCGGCACCGCGCACTGCATGCAGGTGCAGAACCACGTGGCATGGACGCTCGACGAGCTGGGCACGCCGTCGCAGAAGGAGCGCTTCCTCAAGCCGATGACGCAGAAGTTCACCATCGGCTCCTACGTGGGCAGCGAATCGAACCGCAAGCACATGTACGTGCTCAACACCACGGCCAGGCCGGTGGACGGCGGCTACATCGTCAACGGCCACAAGAACTACGCCAGCAACGGCTTCAAGGACGGCATGGCGATCGTCTTCTGCACGATCGAGGGCGAGACCGATCCGGCCAAGGGCCACCTGATGGTGATCGTCGAGCCGGGCATGAAGGGCCTGGAGCAGAACGACGACTGGTACGAGCCGACCGGCATGCGCGTGTGTCCGAGCCCCGAGATCTACCTGAACGACGTGCTCATCGACCGCGAGCACGTGCTTGGCCAGCCCGGCGACTACACGCGCGGCCGCTGGCAAGGCCGCTTTCACCTGGGCTTCGCGGCCAACTACCTGGGCAACCTCGAAGGATCGTACCGCTGGGTCGTCGGACAGCTGCGCAAGCGCGGCCGTGGCAAGGACCCACTGATCCAGCTGCGCGTGGGTGAGGCTCAGACCCTCATCTACGGCGCGCAGACGGCCTTCGATCATGCCATCCAGGTGTGGCGCAGCGGCGATGTGCAGGCCGCCGAGCTGGCATCGATGAAGGCCAAGGCGATCTGCGCGCATGCCGCGCTCCAGGTGTCGCACACGCTGATTGCTCTGGCCGGATCGACCGCGCTGTTCGACGAGTTCCCGCTCGGGCGCATGATCCGTGACCTGAACACCCATGTGCTCCACGTCGGCCACGACAAGACGGCGCAGATCTGCGGTGCAGCCGAACTCGGCGAGACCTTCGACTCCACGCTGCAGCGCTGAGGAAGGGAACGGATGGACTTCCAGCTCAACGACCAACAACGTGAACTGATCGAGGGCACCGAACGGCTGGGCCACCAGCTCCAGGCCCAGGCCAAGGAAGCCGGCGATGCCGAGCACCACGGCGACTTCGAGCCCTTGCACCAGCTTCGCCGCGACATGGCGGCCAATGGTCTGCTGGGCCTCAACATGCCGACGGAGTACGGAGGCATGGGGCTCCCGCTGCTCGACACGCTGCTGCTCATCCAGTCGCTGCAGAAGATCGACTCCACGCTCGGCGGCCTGGCGCACCGCACCTCCACCGGTGCCATCGGCGCCATCCTGGAGCTCGGCAACCAGGCGCAGAAGGACCGCTACGTCACCGGCGTCGCCCGCGGCGAGTTCGGCGTGTCGATCGGCATCACGGAGCCCGATGCCGGCTCCGCCGCCACGGCGATGAAGACGCGCGGCCGCATCCAGGGCGATGACGTCTTCATCCGCGGCCAGAAGATCTTCATCAGCGCCGCGAAGGCGCACCGGTACACCATGCTGTATTGCCGCTTCGGCAACACCGGCAGCGCGCGCGACATCGGCGCCATCGTCGTGCCGCACGACGCGCCGGGCTTTTCCATCAGCCCCGGCACGCTCAACATGGCCGGCGAACGGCAGTACGAACTCTTCTTCGATGACTGCAAGGTGCCGCGCGAGAACATCCTCGCGGAGTCCAACGCCTTCGGCAAACTCATCAGCGTCTACAACGCCGAGCGTCTCGGCAGCATGGCGCGCATGCTCGGCTCGGCGCAGGCCTCCTTCGAGTTCGCGCTCCAGTACGTGCAGGAGCGCAAGCAGTTCGGCCGCGAACTGGCGGACTTCCAGGGCCTGCAGTGGATCCTGGCCGAGATGAAGGTCAAGCTTGAGGCGGCGCAACTCATGGTGTGGCGTGCGGCTTCCAACGCGATGACCGGGCTGCCGGTGCCAGTCGAGACCTCGATGGCCAAGGTCTACGTCGCCCAGGCCTGCAAGGAGATCTGCGACGACGCCATCCAACTGCTGGGCGGCTACGGTTACATGACCGAGTACCCGGTGGAGGCCCGCTACCGCGAGGTGCGCGGCGGCTCCATCTATGGCGGCACGCTGCAGATCCACAAGAACATGATCGCGGCGCACCTGCTGCGCCGCAAGAACACCCAGTGGGCACCCAAGGCAGAGATATGAAGGCATCGCAACTCGCGGACAACGAGCCGGTCATCGTCGATGCGCTGCGCACGCCGGTGGGCCGGCGCGGCGGCACGCTGAAGGACTGGCATGCGGCCGACCTGCTGGGGCAGGTGCTGGGCGGCCTGGCCACGCGCAATGGTATTCCGGGCGACGTGGTGGACGACGTGGTGGCCGGCTGCGCCACCCAGGTCGGCGAGCAGGCCGGCAACGTGGCGCGCACGGCGCTGCTGATGGCCGGCTTCCCGGTGACGGTGCCCGGCACGACGGTGCAGCGCGCCTGCGGATCGTCCCAGCAGGCCGTGCACTTCGCCGACAACATGATCCGCAGCGGCGTCTGCGAGGTCGTCATCGCCGGCGGTGTGGAGCTGATGTCGAAGACCCAGGGCGGCAACGACGACATACGCTACGGCCGGCGCCACCCCGAGTCGCTGGTACGCAAGTTCTCGATGCCCAGCATGGGCGAGGCGGCCGAGCGCATCGCCGATCGCTGGGGCCTACCGCGCCAATGGCTGGACGAGCTCTCGCTGCGCAGCCATGCGCTGGCGGCCGAGGCCCAGGACGCGGGGCGCTTCGATTCCCAGATGCTCGCGCTGACGCAGCCCGATGGCAGTGTCTTCGCAGCCGATGAAGGCGTGCGTCGCGGCACTACGGTCGAGAAGCTCGCCACGCTGAAGACCTCGTTCCGGCCGGATGGCCGCGTCACCGCCGGCAACGCGAGCCAGGTGTCCGATGGCGCGTCCAGCATGCTGCTGATGTCGGCGCGCAAGGCGCGCGAGTACGGCCTGCGCCCGCGCGCGCGGCTGCACAGCCAACTGGTGGTAGGCGTCGATCCGTCGATCATGCTGACCGGCCCGATCCCGGCCACCCAGCAGATCCTGAAGAAGAGCGGCCTGTCGATGCAGGACATCGACCTGTTCGAGATCAACGAGGCCTTCGCCTCGGTGCTGGGCGCCTGGGTGCGCGAGCTGTCGCCGGACATGGCGCGTGTCAACGTCAATGGCGGGTCCATCGCGATCGGGCACCCGCTCGGCTCCACCGGTGCGCGGCTGATGACCCAGTTGCTATGCGAACTGGAGCGCCGCGGCGGCCGCTTCGGCCTGCAGTCGATGTGCTGCGGCGGCGGCCTGGGAACGGCCACTATCATCGAAATAATTGATCAATAAATCCAAAATATGGAATGACAAACGGTTGTCGGTTCCTCATTCTGAAACCTTTGCAGCCGACGAACCCGGGAATCAGAATCCACCTGTGAACGCGCGGCATCGGATCACCCTCAGAAGTCGCGAAAGCACAATGAAAAATCATCATAGGAGACAAACCATGAAGTGGATTTCCGCATTCCTCGCCGCTGCCGCATTCGGCGCCGCGCCCACCGTGCTGGTGCACGCCGCACCGGCCGTCGACGAGAACACGATCGTCGTTGCAGTCGAGAAAAGCTTCCAGAATCTGGATGCTCAGGTGGCGGCCAGCGGTGATTCCCAGCGCTATGCCTGGCAGCTCTACGACACGCTCTACGGTTTCGACGCCAAGGGCAACCTCGAGCCCCGTGCAGCCACCAGCTTCAAGCTGTCGGACGACGGCCTGACCTACAGCTACAAGCTGCGCGCGGGCATGAAGTTCCACGACGGCGAGCCGGTGACGGCCGAGGACGTCAAGTACTCCTTCGACCGCATCCTCGACCCAGTCACCAAGAGCACCAAGCGGCCCTACCTGGCACGCGTCGAGAGCGTGCGGGTCGCTGCACCGGACACCATCGAGGTGAAGCTGAAGGACCGCGACGGCGCCTTCCACAACAAGGTGGCCAACAACGTCTTCATCATCCCGAAGAAGTACGCCACCTCGTTGCCCGATGCCGATGCCTTCGCGCGGGCGCCGATCGGCTCGGGCCCCTACAAGCTCAAGTCACACAAGATCGGCCAGGAGCTGGAGTTGGTGCGCTTCGACGGCTACTACGGCATCAAGCCTGCCATCGAGCGGCTGGTGTTCAAGATCATCCCGGAAGGCTCGACGCGTGCCAACGCCATCGCCAAGGGCGAGGTGGACATCGTCATCCAGGTGCCGACCAACTACCGCAAGCAGCTCGAACAGAACCGCGAGTTGAAGGTGAACTCCATTCCCGTGGCGTCGCCGATGTACGTGCGCCTCTACACCCGCGACGAGGCCTCGCCGCTGTCCAAGCGCGACGTGCGCATGGCGCTGAACCTGGCGCTCGACCGCAAGGCGATCGTCGACAGCGTCTTCCACGGTGTCGGCAAGCCACTGGGCACCTTCATCTCGGAGTACTTCCCGTACGGCTCGGACCCGGCGATCGAGCCGTACCCCTACGACCCACAGAAGGCCAAGGCACTGCTCGCGTCGGCCGGCTACCCGAAGGGCTTCAAGACCAAGCTCTACAGCCCCTCCGACCAGGCGCCCGAGCTCGCAGCCGCCATTGCCGCCTTCTGGCAGCAGATCGGCGTGCAGACGGAGATCGCGCGCATCGACTACGCCGCGTGGAGCCGCCTCAACAACACGCAGCAGAGCGGCCCGATGACGCTGTCGGCCTTCGGCAACGCGATCTATGACCCGATCAACACGGTGACGGGTGCCTTCTCCAAGGACGGCACCTGGTCCAGCTACTACAACCCCGAGGTCGAGGCCGTGATCCAGGAGGTCATCGGCACCCAGGGCCCCGAGGCGCGGGGCGCGCTGTTCCGCAAGATCGGAAAGATGCTCTATGACGACGCCGCCGGCGTGTTCATCAACGAGATCTTCTACCTCTACGTCCAGAAGTCGGACCTCGACTGGACCATCACCGAAGGCTCCGGCTTCCTCGACTTCCGCAAGGTTGGCTGGAAGACCGGCAAGCAGCCCTGACCCGAAAAAACAACGAGCAAAGGAGATAACGATGCCTGCACGCATCCTTGGAATGATTGGCGTGGTGCCGCCCGCCGGCGGGCCGGTCCACGTGATCGGCGGCGGGATTTCCCGCGACTGGATCACCCAGCATTCGCGCGACCACGAGGAGGCCGGCTTCGACGAGGTGCTGGTCGGCTACTACTCGTCGTCGGCCGACGGCCTGGGCGTGGCGCTGTGGGGCGCGGCGCATACGCAGAAGCTGTCGTACCTGGTGGCGCACCGGCCCGGCCGGGTGCTGCCGGCGCTGATGGCCCGCAAGTTCGCCACGCTCGATGCGCTGACGCAAGGCCGCATCTCGATCCACGTGATCATCGGCGGCAGCGACCAAGACATGCAGGCGGAAGGCGACTTCACCTCGAAAGAAGAGCGCTACCTGCGCGGCGCCGAGTACGTCGACATCATGCGCCGCCTCTGGGCTACCGACGCGCCGATCGACTACAGCGGCGACTTCTACAAGCTGCGCCAGGCCTTCTGCGAGGTCAAACCGGTACAGCAGCCACATCCCACGCTGCTCTTCGGCGGCTCCTCGGCCGGCGCGCTGGACATGGGTGCCCAGCACTGCGACGTGTTCGCTATGTTCGGCGAGCCGCTGGCAGCGACGGCCGAACGCGTTGCCGACTACCGCGCGCGCTGTGCCGCCTTCGGCCGCCGGGCGCGCTTCAACATGTCGTTCCGACCTGTCATCGCCGAGACCGAAGGAAAGGCCTGGGACAAGGCGAAGGCCATCCTCGCGCAGGTCGAGTCGTCCGGCGATGCGATCAGCCGGGCGCCGATCAGCCACTCCGCGGAGCGCCTGATGGAATTCGCGAAGCAAGGCGAGGTGCACGACGAACGGCTGTGGATGCCGATCGCTGCCGCGACATCGGCGCACGGCAACACCACCTGCCTGGTGGGCACGGCGCAGCAGGTGTCCGACGCGCTGCTCAAATACTACGAACTCGGCGTGCATTCCTTCCTGCTGCGCGGATTCGATCCCCTTTCCGACGTGCCCGAGTTCGGGCGCGAACTGCTGCCGCGCGTGCGCGCCGGAGCGCTTGCCATCGACCAGAAGTCTGACCGGAAGCCCGAGAAATGACCCAGAAAAAGCGACCCTTCATCGTCGGCGTGGGCGGCACCACGCGCGCCGGCTCCAGCACCGAGAAAGCGCTGAAGATCAGCCTCGCGGCTGCCCAGGCGCAGGGCGCCGAGGTGGCCCTGATCGCCGGCCCCGAGCTCGACCTGCCGATGTACAACCCCTCTACACCCGAGCGCGCGCCCGGGGCCGAGCGCCTGCTGACGCTGCTGCGGCGCTGCGACGGCGTGATCCTGGCCTCGCCGGCCTACCACGGCTCGATCTCGGGCCTGATGAAGAACACGCTCGACTACGTGGCCGACATGCAGGAAGATGACCGCGTGTACTTCGACGGCGTCGCCGTGGGCCTGATCGCCACGGCCGGCGGCTGGCAGGGCGCGGTGCAGACGCTCGCGACCATGCGCACCATCGTCCACGCGCTGCGCGGCTGGCCCACGCCGATGGGCGCGGCGCTCAACACCGCGCTGCCGCTGTTCGATGCCAACGGGCAATGCACCGACCTGTCGTCGAAGTTTCAGCTCGAGACCGTGGGACAGCAGGTGATGCAGTTCTGCCGGATGTGCTCGAGCCCGATGCCAAGTGTTGTCATGCCGAGCCCGAGTTCCCAGAGCGTCTGAGCCCATCACGAAAGCACCCCATGTACGTTCGAATCTACTGGACCCGCATTCAGCCCGACTCCCTGCCGTCCATCGAGAAGAAATACCGGCAGCTCGCCACCTCCATTCCAGGCCGCCTGCTGCGTTGGGTCACGCAGGACGTGGCCGACCCGGAAAGCGTCATCACCGTCACCCTGTGGGACAGCGAGAAGAGCGTGCGCGACTGGGAAGGCTCCGATGCCTACCAGCGCGGCGTGGAGGCCGTGCGCCCCTACTTGGCCGGCTCGCAGGCGATCTCGCTGTTCGAGATCAAGGTTGACGACCCCGCGGGCCTGCTCGACCAGATCAAGGCGGCCGCGGGCCGGCCGCAGTGAACCCCGGTCAGTTCTACGTCGGCGGGCGCTGGGTTGACCCGGTCGAGCCGCGCGGCTGCGAAGTCATCGACCCCGCGTCGGAGCAGGCTGTCGGCCGGATCTCGCTGGGCGGCGCGGCGGACGTGGACCGCGCGGTCGCTGTCGCCCGTATGGCCTTCGGCAGCTATGCGGTCAGCACGCGAGAGTTCCGCCTCGCCCTGCTGGGCCGCGTGCGCGCGGCCTACCAGCGGCATGCCGAGGCGCTGGCGCAGGCCGTGTCCACCGAGATGGGCGCGCCCATCATGCTGGCGCGCCGCGCGCACGTGCCAGCGGGGCTGGGCCACATCGACCAGGCCATCAAGGTGCTGCGGGAGTACGAGTTCGACGAGCGCATGGACGGCGTTCGCATCACGCGCGAGCCAATCGGCGTGTGCGCCTTCATCACGCCCTGGAACTGGCCGATCAACCAGATCGCCTGCAAGGTGGCGCCGGCACTCGCGGCCGGCTGCACCATGGTGCTCAAGCCCAGCGAGGTGGCGCCCCTGTCCGCCTTGCTCTTCGCGCAGATCCTGCACGAGGCCGAGGTGCCGGCCGGCGTGTTCAACCTCGTCAATGGCGACGGGCCCAGCGTGGGTGCAGTGCTGGCCGCGCATCCCGAGGTCGACATGGTGTCGTTCACCGGCTCCACCCGCGGCGGCGCGCAGGTGGCCATCGCGGCGGCGCCCACCGTGAAGCGGGTGACCCAGGAACTGGGCGGCAAGTCGGCCAACATCATTCTGCGCGGTGCAGACCTCGAGGCCGCGGTGACGCATGGCGTCAAACTCTGCTTCAACAACTCGGGCCAGTCGTGCAACGCGCCGACGCGCATGTTCGTGCCGGCCGAAAAGGAAGAAGAGGCCGTGCAGATCGCCCGGCGGGTGGCGGCCGAACTGGTGGTCGGTGCGCCGGCAGACCCAGCCACCACGCACGGCCCGGTGGCCAACCGCGTGCAGTTCGAACGCATCCAGTCGATGCTGCAGACCGGCATCGACGAAGGCGCCTACCTGGCCTTCGGCGGGCCGGGCCGGCCCGAGGACCTGGCCAGCGGCTACTACGTGCGTCCCACGTTGTTCCATGGCGTGACGAACGACATGCACATCGCGCGCGAAGAGATCTTCGGCCCCGTGCTGGCGATGATCCCGTACCGCACCGAGGACGAGGCGGTCGCTCAGGCCAACGATTCGGAGTACGGCCTGTCGTCGTATGTCTACGGCGCTTCGCTCGATGCGGCGCGCGCCGTCGCGCGGCGCATGCGGGCCGGCATGGTCCACATCAACGGGGCGGTGGCGCAGCGCGGGGCGCCCTTCGGAGGCTACAAGCGCTCGGGCAACGGGCGCGAATGGGGACGCTACGGCTTCGAGGAGTTCCTCGAGATCAAGTCGATGTTCGGCTACCACGCCTGAGCCGACGGGCTGCGTGACCCATTGCCGGCCCGCCGATGTGCCTCTACTGGGGCCAGAGGTCCGGCTGGGCGGCCAGCTGCCGCTCGAGCTGGCGCACGGCCTTCTGCAGCAACTCGGCGATCTCGGCCCGGCGCTCGTCGCGCATGCGAAAGCCGATGGCGGCCACGCTGATGGCGGTGAAGGCGGGCCCGGAGCCGATGCGCACCGGCATACCGATGGCAGTGACGCCTTCCAGCACGTCGTCGACGTTCACGGCATAGCCCACTTCGCGCGACTTGAGCACGGCGGCACGCACCCGGTCCGCGCTGGCGTTGCCATGCGAGGTGTAGCGGTCCTTGTTGAGCGTGATGATGCGCTCGCAGTCCTCGTCGGGCAGCTCCAGCAGCAGGGCCAGGGAGCCGGCGCCGGCGCCCAGCGGCCGGCGGCCTCCGACATCGAGGGCGCGCGTCTGGATGGGGTAGGTGCCTTCGAGGTGCTCCAGGCAGACGGCCTCGGTGCCGCTGCGCACCATGAGGAACACCGAGTCACCCGTCTTCTGCCGGATGCGGTCGAGCGTGGCGTGGCACAGCTCCTTCAGCTGGAAGTTCGGCGAGGCGGCCAGGCCCAGCTCGTACACCACGTGTCCCAGGCGGTACAGCTTCGTGCCGGTGTCCTGCGAGACCATGCCCTGCGCCATCAATCCCTTGACGATGCGGTGGGCAGTGGGCGACTCGAGGTCCAGCACCTTGGCCAGGTCCACCAGTCGTACGCCCTTGCTGCCGTGTGAGGCGATCTCGCGCAGCATGGTCACGGCGCGGTAGATGCTCTGCGTGCCCCACGTCGGCGTGCCCAGCTTCGACGGCGCCTTCTTGGCGGCCCTCGCGCGCCTGGTCTGCGTCGTCTCCACCGTACTGCCGCGCGGCGAGGGCGCGGTGCTCCTTTTGTCGTTGCTTTTCATGGTGGCGGCCATTGTGCCTCGCCGCGTCAACGCTGGGCGGCGATCTCTCCCACCAGCCCGGTGTGGACCTCGCCCGATCGGAACTCCGCACTGGCGAGGATCTTCAACAGGAAGGGGATGTTGGTCTTCAGACCGACGATCTCGGTGGCGCGCAGGGCCTGTTCCAGCCGGGTGATCGCGCCGTCGCGCGAAGATGCATGAACGATCAACTTGGCGAGCATGGGGTCGTAGTGGGGGGTGACACGATTGCCCTCAGCGTAACCCGTTTCGACCCGCACACCATCATCGGCCGGCAGGCGGAACACCTCCAGCGGGCCGGGCGAGGGATAGAACTTGACCGGGTCTTCTGCGTAGATGCGGGCCTCGATGGCGTGGCCGCGGGACTGCACCTCCGCCGGCAGCACGTCGCGCATGCGCATGCCGCTGGCCAGCTTCACCTGCGCGGCCACCAGGTCGATGCCGGTGATCTCCTCGGTGACGGCATGCTCGACCTGCAGCCGGGTGTTCATCTCGAGGAAGTTCCACTCGCCGCCCATGTCGCGCAGCATCTCGACGGTGCCGATCACGTCGTAGCCCATGCGGGAGAGCACGCGCACGATCCCGTCGGCACGGTCGAGCACCTGGGCGCGCGGCAGGCGCGGCGCGGGCGATTCCTCGATCACCTTCTGGTGCCGGCGCTGGATGGAGCAGTCGCGCTCGAACAGGTGCCGCACCTCGCCGTGTCGATCGGCCAGCACCTGGAACTCGATGTGGCGCGGCTTTTCCATCAGACGCTCCAGGTACAGGTCATCGCAGGCGAAGCTGCGCTGCGTGAGCGCCCGCGCCTGGTTGACCGCGCGCTCCAGTTCCTCGGCGTTGCGCGCCGCAACCATGCCGATACCGCCACCGCCGCCCGCGGGCTTTACCAGCACCGGAAAGCCGATGGCGTTCGCTTCGCGCAGGTTGGCCCCCGCGTCGACGCCCAGCAGGTCGCTGCTGCGCGACATCGGCATGCCCAGCGAGGCCATGGTGTCGCGCGCCCGTGTCTTGTGGCCCATCGCCTCGATCCATTGGGGCGATGGGCCGATGAAGCCGGCGCCCAGTTCGGTCACCCGCTCGGCGAAGCCGGCGTTCTCGGACAGGAAGCCGTAACCGGGATGCACCGCATCGGCGCCGCAGGCCTTCAGCGCGGCGAGCACGGCCGGCTGGTTGAGGTAGGTGTCGATGGCGGCGCTGCCCGGCAGGGCGATGGCCTCGTCTGCCTGGGCTACGTAGGGCAGGTCCTTGTCGGCGTCCGAGTACAGCACCGCGGAGCGGATGCCGAGCCCCCTCAGCGCCCGAATCACGCGCGCGGCGACGGCGCCGCGATTTGCAACTAGCACTTTGTCGTACATGATATATTAATATTCCATATATTGGTATCTAAAATCATACGCTTATAATATGTGAAACGCTAGATCATGAAGAAAATGAAAAATATAATATCAATATATGGAGTATCCGGCAAAACTCGTTTCCGCCTTGGTCAACACGGGGTGAGGCGGGACGAAGACACGAGGCACGAGAGGCAAAGATGAAGAAGGAAATCCTTGAAGACTTGCAATTCCGCCGTGCGGCCGGCCGCACGGCCAGCGCCGCGGCGGTCGACAAGCTGCGCACGCAGGGCAAGCTGACCGCACGGGAGCGCATCGCCCAACTGCTGGACGCGGACAGCTTCGTCGAATTGGGCGTGTTGGCGCGCAGCTCGCACCCGAGCTTGGCGGATCGCACCCCGGCCGATGGCATCGTGGTGGGCCACGGTGCCATCGACGGCCGGATCGTCTACGTCGCCGCCGACGACAGCACCGTGATGGGTGGCACGCGCGGCAAGGTGGGCGAGCTAAAGATCGCGCGGGCACGCGCGGCGGCGCTCGCGCATCGCAAGCCCTTCATCGCGTTGATGGAGGCCGGCGCCGCGCGCGTGCAGGAGAGTTTCGGCGCCATGGCCGCCACGATGGGCTCGCGTTTCGGCGACCACTTCCGCATGTCGGGCCAGGTACCACAGGTCGCAGCCATCCTCGGGCCAGCCTTCGGCGGCCCGTCCTTCACGGCCGCGCAATCGGATTTCACGACCCTGGCGCGCGACAGCGGCTTCATGGGCATGTCGGGCCCCATCGTCGTGAAGGTCGGCATCGGACAGGACGTGACCAGCGAGGCGCTGGGCGGCAGCGAGATTTGCGCCGTCGACACCGGCCAGGCCGACCACGTGGGCGACACGGAGGCCGATTGCCTGGCCGAGATCCGCCACTTCCTTTCCTTCCTGCCCAGCCACTGTGGCGAGCTGCCGCCCCGTGCGCCGGCCAAGCCGGCTGCGGTCGACACGCCCGAGGGGCGCGAGAAGCTGACCGCGCTGATCCCGGACCTTGCCCGCCAAGCCTACGACATGCGCAAGGTGCTCGGCCTGATCGTTGACGGCGGCGAACTGCTGCACTACCGGCCCCGCTACGGCGTGGGGCTTGTCACCGCCTTCGCCCGCTTCGGCGGCGAGCCTGTCGGCATCGTCGCGTCCAACCCGATGGCGCGCGGCGGCGTGCTCGACGAAAAGTCCGCGCAGAAGGCGCGCAAGTTCATCGACACCTGCGACGCCTTCCACCTGCCGCTGGTCTTCGTCTGCGATGCGCCGGGCTTCCTGGTGGGGCCGGACATCGAGAAGCGCCGGATGATCTCGCTGGCGACGCGCCTGCTGAACTCGGTCGCGGCCGCCTCGGTGCCCAAGATCACCATCGTGGCGCGCAAGGCGATCGGGCTGGCCTACATCGCCCTGTGCGGCCGCTCTATGAGCCCGGACACCATCGTGGCCTGGCCGACCGCGCATTTCGACGTGATGGGTCCCGAGGCCGGCGTCGAGATCGTCCATGCGAAGGCCATCGCGGCGGCGCCTGACCCGGTGCAGCGCAAGGCCGAGATCATGGAGCAGCTGCGCGAGCAGTCCAGCGCCTACCGGGCTGCCGAGATGGGGCTGATCGACGACGTTATCGATCCGGCGGAGACGCGCCAGGTCATCCTGCAGTCGCTCGCCAAGTGCGAGGCGGCGCGGCAGGCGAGGTTCAAGCACCGCATCGACCCCTGAGGCTGAAGCGCCCGCTGCGCGAGCGTTGCCGAGGCGGCCAGGTTCTAGCGCGAGAGCAGGGCCTCGCCCACGGCGACCCGCGTGTCGTCCACCCACGCCTCGAGCGTGCAGGCAACGCTCTCGGCGGCCTCCGGCGTGGTCACCGTGGCTTGCACCCGTACGCGGTCGCCGGGCCGCACGGGCGAGGTGAAGCGGGCGCTGATGTTCTTCACGCGGCCCGGCGTGCCGGCCCATTCGCCCACCGCGCGGGCCATGAAGGCCATCGTCAGCATGCCGTGCGCGATCACGCCGCCCATCTGCCCCTCGACGGCGAAGGGGTGGTCGTAATGGATGCGGTTGAAGTCGCCGGACGCGCCGGCGTACTGCACCAGCTGCGTGGTCGTCACCGGCGGCATGGTCATGCTGACGGTCTCGCCGGTCTTCATCACGAAAAGAGGGCCGTTCATGAGAGTTGCTCCGTGCGAGGGCGGCGATAGAGGGTGACGCGGCCACAGGTGACGACGAGTTCGCCCGCCTGCTCGTCCGCATCGAGCAGGCGCGCTTCGATCTGCTGGCGGATGACCTGCATGCTGCCGCTCGCGCTGCTCTTGTCCTCGACGTCGACGAAGCGCACGCGGCATTCCAGCCGCATGCCGGCCAGCACCGGCCGCTCGTAGTGGAAGGACATTTCTCCGGCCAGGATGCGGCGCCGGTCTAGGTCGCGCGTCCAGGCCGGCTCCTGCGGTGGCCGGAACGCGGTCGGGAAGGTCGGTGGTGCCGGGATGTCCTCGAAGCCGGCGGCCCGCGCGGCGGGGAGTTCGCGGTAGATGGGGCTGGGCTCGCCGACGGCCTCGGCGAAGCGGCGGATCGCACCGCGCTCCACTTCGACCACGAAGGGCTGCGACAACGACCCAACGAGGGAGAGATCGATTTCACTCATGCTGCATTCCTTGTCTGCGCAGGCTGGCTGCGGTTTGCCGCTTCGCGCCCGGCGGTGGCGCCGCCGACGAAGCACTCGGCGAGGTTGCCTCCCGCCATGTAGACATGACCGAAGACGCTGCCCATCTCGCCGGCCGCGTACAGGCCTTCGATGGGTTCACCGAAGGGGTCGAGCACCCGTTGCTGCACGTCGTGCACGGGGCCGCCCTGCGTGTTGATGACCACCGGCCAGAGCTCGGCCAAGTAGAAGGGGCCTTCGGTGATTGGCGCCATGGTCTCCGGCCGACGGCCGAAGGCATCGTCCCGGCCCGCGGCACAGGCGGCGTTCCAAGCGGCGACGGTGCCTTCGAGCGCCGCGGCATTGATTCCGGCGCCTATGGCGAGCGCCGCGATCGAATCGGCGCGCTGCAGCATGCCCGATTCGACCTCGGCCTGGTTGTCCTTGCTCCAGTCGTACCAGTGCTGCGGGTCGTTGGTGATCGCGCGGCCCATCGAGTACATGTGCCGCCCGGCCTCGTCGAAGACCATGAAGGAGGGCAGCCGCGTATGCGCATGGGCCTGTGGGTCGAAGAAGTCGAACTGCCGCACGCCGGTGTCGGACATGTAGGGTGGGTACTCGTCCACGTAGCGCCGGCCCTGCCGGTCGACCACGATCCACGGCATGACGGGCAGCGGTTTGCGCGTCGGCCGCTCGGGCGTCCACATCGGCAGTGCCTTCACGTACAGGCCGAAGGGGTAGGCGGGGTTGCTGTGGCGCATGCCGTAGGGGCCGTGGAAGTGCCACATGTGCCACAGGTCCGCGCCCACCGCCTGCGCCATGCGGATGCCATCGCCGGTGTTACCGGCGAAGCTGCCCGCGAGCACGGGTATGGCCGGGAGGTACTGGCGCTTCATCTCCTCGTCGGCCTCGAAGCCGCCGCAGGCGAGGACCACGCCGCCCTGTGCATGCACGGTCACCGTGCGGCCGCCGTGCTGCACGCGCAGGCCCGTGACCCGGCCGTCCGCGTCCTTGAGCAGGCGCTGCGCCGGGGTGGACAGCCAGACGTCCAGCCGACCCTGGTGCCGGCGGTGCTCCACGTTGTCCAGTAGCAGCTTGAAGAGCAGGCAGCCGGGCCGGAAGGGTCGGGCATGCAGCCAGCCAGCCGGGTCCTGCTCGAAGCCGGGGATGTCAGCCACTTCGGCGTAGCCCAGCGCATCGCAGCCTGGGAAAGGGTAGTTCCCCGACGCCGGCTCCACCGAGATATGCGCCCCGTTCACGCGTGCGAGCCGGCGCAGTTGCTCCGGCACCGCATGCATGCCCTTGGCCAGGGCCTGCAGCAGGTCGTCCGGTGTGCGGCCGCCGCAGGTCTCGCGCAGGTAGGCGAGGCCCTCGTCGGCATCGAAGGCGATGCGCACGCCGCCGGCCGACAGGATGGAGATGCCGCCGGGCTGCGCCATCTTCTCGATCAGCAGCACCTGGGCGCCGGCATCCCAGGCCTCGATGGCGGCCATGGCGCCCGAGGCGCCGTAGCCGACCACGACCACGTCGTAGTGCGCCGCGTTCAAGGTGGAGCTTTGTGATTCCATATATTGGCTATATCATTGGCGAATTCAAAGGTGTAGAGTAGCAATTTACCAAGTAATTTGCATTCTATTAATCCAAATGGTGGAATTATAAAAATGAAAGAAGTGAAGTCGGAAATTTCCGGAAAGGTCATCCAGGTCCCCGTGAGCGTGGGCGCGCGCGTCGACGGCGGCGACACCCTGCTGGTCGTCGAGTCGATGAAGATGGAGATTCACCTCGAAGCGCCGCAGGCCGGCGTGGTGTGCGAGCTGCGCGTGGCCGAGGGCGATAGCGTGAACGAAGGCGACGTGGTGGCGGTGCTCGACTGAGTCATCGCCAACCGCACCCGTGGCCGCGCCACGGATGCACAAAGCTTCACTGCGGCGTGAGGGTGCCAAAAGGCACGGGGGCCTGCAGCGTGGTGCGGTACATGAGCCGGCGCTCTTCCGCTGTGTAGCCGCCGGTGGCGCGGTGGATGGTGGCCCAGTTGTCCCACATCACCAGGTCGTGGGGCTGCCACTTGTGGCGGTAGACGAACTCGGGCCGCTTGCAGTGCGCGTACAGCTCCTCGAGCAGCTGTGTGCTCTCCGCCTCGGGCATGCCCAGGATGCACACAGTGAAGCCCTCGTTCACGAACAAGCTCTTGCGTCTGGAGAAGGGGTGCCGGATGACGACCGGGTGGATCACGTCGGGCGTGCGCTTCTTCTGCTCGTCCGACAACGTCGTCGTCGTGCCGCGCTGCGCATTCACCTTCGCGTAGATGTCGCCGAAGCGGTGGACGGCCTGCATGCCGTCGAGCTTCTTGCGCATCGTGGCCGGCAGGGCATCATAGGCGGCCGCGCTGCTGGCGAACTCGGTGTCGCCCAGCACCACGCCGTCGCGCACCGGCACTTCGACCGCGTAGAGCAATGAGCCGCGACTGGGCTCGGCGACGTAGGACAGGTCGGTGTGCCAGAACTCGCCGCTGCCGCCGATGCGCTGGCCGTTCTCGACGATGTTCGAGACGCGGAAGATCTCCGGATGGCCGGGCAGTAGGTACTTCTCCACCACGTGGCGCTCCAGGTCGCCGAAGCCGCGGCTGAACGCGACCTGCTCGGCCGGCTGTAGCGCCTTGCCGCGGAAGACGAGCACCGAGTGATCGTCATAGGCCTGGCGCAGCCGCGCGAAATCGGCCGGCGAGACTTCGCCCGCGATGTCGAGGCCGACGATCTCGGCCCCCAGGGCGCAGCCGGTGGGGACGATCTCGAAGGAAGAGGTGTTGCCGCTCGGGCGGCCGGCGGCTCGGGTGGCTGCGGCTTGCTGGGTCATTGGATGAATCCTTGTGTGGCGTGGAATGCGGGCAGAAGGAGCGGCGCCGTCATTTCCAGCGCAGCGTGCGAAGGTCGTAGAAGGAGTAGCCGTACTGCGGCTCCCATTCGATCTGCTTGTCCTTGGCGAACACCAGAAACAGCTCGGAAATCAGCACTGCATGGCCGTCGTCGCGCATCAGCTTGCCGATCTGTTGGAACAGCTTGTCGCGCTCGGCCGGGTCGGCGACCGAGTTGGACTTGGTGATGAGCGCCTCGACCTCGGGGTTGTCGTAGTCCGACCAGGTGCCGGTCTTGCTCGCCGTGCCCTGGATGGCGGTGATTGGGTCGTACATCGCATTGGAGTACTGCATGATCGTCATCGGGCCCGACTTTTTGGTGTTGTTCAGGCGCGTCCAGGCCGGGAAGTCCAGCATCTTGATCTTGGCCTTCACGCCTACCTGTGACCAGTAGGCGACGATGGCCTCGGTCACCTCCTTCGGGTAGGAGGTTGGCGACATGAGCTCTGTCTCGAAGCCCTTGGGATAACCGGCCTCGGCCAGCAGCTTCTTGGCGAGTGCGGGGTCGTAGGCGTAGGGCTTCAGGTCCTTGTCGACCCCGATCGGGTAGTACGACGAGATGTAGGTCGTGAGCGGCTTGCCCACGCCCTTCATCACGTTGGCGATGATCGCGTTCACGTCCACCGCGTGGTTGAGCGCCAGGCGAACGCGGCGGTCGTGCAGGGGGGTGCCGGGCGTGGTGGTGTACAGGCGCACGTGCAGCGGGCTGCCCATGGGCACTGCCACAGTCTCGCGTTCGGCGGCTGCCTTGACGCGTGCCACGTCGTTCGGCGGCACGTTGTCGATCATGTCCACCTCGTTCACGAGCAGCGCGTTGACGCGGCTCGCCGCCTCCGGGATCACCTTGTAGACCAGCCGCCTGATGCCCGGCTTGTTGCCCCAGTAGCCGTCGAAGCGCTCCAGCACCAGGCTCTGGCCCAGCTTGTGTTCGACCAGCTTGTACGGGCCCGCGCCGATGGGTGCGCGCGAGAAGGCGTCGACGTCCGGCAGCGAGCGCGTGTAGTCCATCGGCACGATGGCGACGAAGGCCGCGACCTTGTTCATGAACACGGCGTCGACCTTCTTGAGCTTCACGACCACGGTGTAGTCGTCGGGTGCCGTGACGCTGTCCACGTCCGAGAAGTAGGGGCGGCGCGTGCTCTTCACCTCCGGGTCCATGATCCGCTCGAGCGAGTACTTCACGTCCTTCGCCTTCAGCGGCGTGCCGTCGTGGAACTTCACGTCGCGGCGCAAGGCGAAGCGGTACTGCAACTGATCGTCCGACACCGTATGGCCGGTGGCGATCTGCGGCGCCAGGCGGCCCTTCTTGTCGAAGGTGTAGAGGTTGTCGAACAGCTGCCAGGCGTAGCGGTCGGAGTTGCCGGTGTTGTCGACCTGCGCGTCCAGCATCGCGATGTCGCGGCTGACGCCAAAGACCACGGTGTCCTTGTCGACCGCCGGCCTGGCGGCGGCGTGCGGGGCGAATGCCAGGCCGCTCAGCAGCAGGGCGGCGCATGTGGCGCTGCAAAAGAGTCGCACGATGTCTCCTTGTTGAGCTGGAAGGCATGTTGCCTTGAAGTACCAACATATGACATCACGATTAATTGCTAACGGCATACGGGGAATTCCACTAGATCAGATGCCATTGGAGAAAATGAATTGCTATGTATATCCAAATAATGGAGTTTTGTCGGTTCATTGAATCAGGCCGCAAGACGAGGACCCGAGTAACTTTTCTGCCGAGTGAGGCTTCGGCTCCGAAGTGCCCCGTTGCTGCCGCCCCACTTTCGGATGCCCGGCAATTGCCAAAGTCTCGGGCAGCCATGTCTTGCCGGCCCCGCCTCGGTCACGAATTCAGCTCTGACTGAGTGAGTGCGCGCTGAAGCTCCCCCCGATCCGCGCCGCCGCGCACTTCTTCACTCTGTCTCGCGCAAGGCCGCGTGCGCCAGCGGCTTCCCCCGGGGCTTCCCCGCGCCGCCGCGCGGGTAAAGGGCGCCTTGCCGGATGCCACCGGCAGCGAGCCAGGCTTGCATGGCTGCCGACCGGCGGCTCAATGTCAGGGACGCTTCACCCAGCCTGATTCGTCTTCGAGTGCGCGAGCGTGTAGAAATAGGAGTTCCTCGCGGGGCAATTCCTGAGCAGGCGGCTCAGCAATTGGAGGAAGGGGCGATAAGAAGCCTTCACAAGCCGCGTTGTCAGGCGAACAAGGCTTGTCTGCGCTGTGCGACCAGTTCCACCGCTTTCCTCAGGGGCGAGTCCTCCGTGTGCACGTAGCGCATGAACATCGCCACCGTCCTGTGCGCCGTCAGCACCATCCCACCTAGATCGGCACGCCCGAGTTGGCGATGTCCATGGCCGCCCGATGCCGGATGCCGTGCGTGCCCGCATTCGGGATGCCCGCCTCCTGCAGCAGGCGCCTCCAGCGGGCGCTGTAGACCCCGGCTGCCAGCGCGTTCGTCGGATTCGTCAGGGCTGGCAGGACGTACAGGGCCTGGCTTGTGCCTGGGCTGCCGTCAACAGCCGGTGCGCCTCCTGGCTCATCGGCTTGGCCATGTTCCCCGTCTTGCTGTCCGGCCATGCGATGCGGCGGTTCTCCAGGTCCACCCACTCCCAGCGCAGTTGCAGCACCTCCGACATCCGGGCCGCGAACTCGAACTGCAGAACTGCAGCCGCACAGCCAGGGTGATGGTGGCCGGCATCGAGCCTTGCTCCTCTACCTTGGCCACGGCGCAGGTTACCCCGATAGCGGCGTTGGGTGCGGGGTTTGTTGCGCACACGCGAATAGTCGCTGATGAAGCGTTCGGCCAGGGCCTGGACGGTGGGCGCGCGCCTCGCCTGGGCACGCGCTCCGGATACCAGCGCCCCGGCAAAAAGGTTCCGCGGGTGCCCGCGAACGGACCTGGCTGCGCCGGCCTTCTGAGAAAAAGAAAGCCCCGCGGTGCGGGGCTTTCTTCTTTCAACGGGCGCCTACTTCTGCCGCGCCTCGATGGCCTTCTCGGCCTTGGTGACCAGGTCGTTGCCGATGGTCGGCTTCCACTTGGCGTAGACCGGGCGGGTCGCCTTCACGAAGGCCTCGCGCTCGGCCGGCGTGAGCTGCGTGACGGTCACGCCCATGCCTGCGATCTCCTTGAGCGTCGGCTTGTCGGCCTCGACCAGCCCCTTGCGGGCCAGTGCGATCTCTTCCTTGCCGGCGTCGATCGCCGCCTGGCGCACGATCGCCTGGTCGGCCGGCGTCCACGAGGCCCAGATCTCCTTGTTGACCACGAAGATCAGCGGATCGGCCATGTAGCCCCAGGTGGTCACGAACTTCTGGCCCACGGTGTGCATCTTCAGCACCGTGAACAGGAACAGCGGGTTCTCCTGCCCGTCCACGGCGCCGCTGGCCAGCGCGGGCTGCGCGTCGGCCCAGCTCATCTGCGTGGGGTTGGCGCCCAGGGCGGTGAACATGTCGGAGAAGATCGGCGAGCCGACGACGCGGATCTTCATGCCCTTCAGGTCCTCGGGCGACTTGATCGCGCGCTTGGAGTTGGTGATCTCGCGGTAGCCGTTCTCGCCCCAGGCCAGCGGCACCACGCCGGCGCGTTCCAGCCGCGCGAAGATGTCCTTGCCCACTTCGCCCTGCGTCAGCGCGTCCACCGCGGCGTAGTCGGGCATCAGGAAGGGCAGCGAGAACAGGTTCAGTTCCTTGACCTGCGGCGACCAGTTGATGGTCGAGCCCACGGCCATGTCGATCACGCCCTGGCGCAGCGCGCTGAACTCGCGCGTCTGGTCGCCCTGGATCAGCGAGACGCCGGGGTACAGCTTGATGTTGATGCGGCCCTGCGTGCGCTCCTTCACCAGGTCGGCCCAGATCTTGCCGGCCTGGCCCCAGGGCGTGGGCGGGCCCAGCACCAGCGACATCTTGTACTCGGCCTTGTAGGTCTGCGCCGGCGCGGCGACCGAGAAGGTGGCCAGCGCGGTGGCCACGGCCGCGAGGCCCAGCAGGGTGCGACGGAATCTCATGGGTAGTCTCCTTGGGAAAAATTCAATAGCCGAGCTTGGCGGGCAGCCACAGCGCGAGCTGCGGCCAGATGATCACCGCGACCATCACGAGGAACATGGCGACCAGCAGCCAGCCGACCCAGCGCACGGTCTCTTCCATGCGCACGCCGGCGATGCGGCAGGACACCATCAGGTTCACCGCCAGCGGCGGCGTGAACTGCCCCAGCGCCACCTTGAGCGTGAGGATGACGCCGAACCACACCGGGTCCCACTGGTAGTGCTGCACGATCGGCCACAGCAGCGGCACGAAGATCAGGAAGATGGACACGCCGTCCAGGAACATGCCCACCGTGATCAGCAGCAGGATCAGCAGCGAGAGCACGCCGTATTCGCCGAGGCCCGAGTTCACGATGGCGCGCGTGACCGGGTCGATCACGCCCAGCGTGGACAGCGAGTACGCGAAGATGCCCGCCAGCGACACCACCAGCAGGATCACGGCCGACAGCTCGCCCGACTCGCGCAGGATGGTGAACAGGTCGCGCGTCCTGATCGTGCGGTGCACCACCATGCCCACGAACAGGCCGTAGAACACCGCGACCACCGCCGCCTCGGTGGGCGTGAACCAGCCCATGCGCATGCCGCCCAGGATCAGCACCGGCGCCGCCAGGCCCCAGATGGCGTCGCGGAAACTCTTCCAGAAGGGCGGGCGCGGCAGGCTCGATTCGAAGCCGCCCATGCGGTGCCTGCGCGCCAGCCACACGGCCGGCACGATCAGCGCGAGGCCGGCCAGCACGCCCGGCACCATGCCGGCGGCGAACAGCGCCGGCACCGAGGCGCCCGGCACCAGCACCGAATAGACGATGAAGGCCACCGAGGGCGGGATCAGGATGTCGGTGGCCGCCGCGGCGCCCACCACGCTGGCCGAGTAGGCGGGTGGGTAGCCGGCGCGCGACATGGCGGCGATCATCACCGCGCCCACCGCCGCCGCGTTGGCCGGGCCGGAGCCCGAGATGCCGCCCAGGAACATCGCCACCACGATCGCCACCAGCGGCAGCATGCCGGGCCCGCGCCCGACGATCGCGATGGCGAAGTTCACCAGCCGCAGCGCCACGCCCGAGCGGTCGAAGATCGAGCCGACCAGCACGAACATCGGGATCGCCAGCAGCGGGTACTTGCCCAGGCCGGCGTAGAAGTTCTGCGGCACGGCCAGCAGGCCGAACCACTGCGCGTCGGCGTTGGCCAGCGCGATGCAGGCCGCGCCCGCGAGGCCGAGCGCGGCCCCGATCGGCACGCCCGCCAGCATCATCCCGACGAAGCCGATGAACAGCAGCGTCGGGATCATCGATCGCGCCCTTCGCGGCTGCGGCGGATGAACAGGCCCACCGCGCGCAGCCCGATCGCCAGCGACACGACCGGCAGCCAGACCGAGTACCACCATTGCGGCACGCCGATGCCCGGCGAGGTTTCCTCGTAGCGGTAGTCGTCCCACACCACGCGCACGCTGAGCGCGGCGATCAGGAAGAACAGCGCGGCGACCGAGGCGGCGCCGAACTGCGCCAGCCGGCGCCGGCGCGTGGCCGAGCCGCTCTCGGCGAAGAACTCGATGCGGATGTGGCGGTCGCGCGCCACCGCCGCCGAACCGGCCACCAGCGCCAGCAGGATCATCAGGAAGATCGAGAACTCCTCCGTCCAGGCGAAGGAGGAATCGGTGAAATAGCGCACCAGCACGTTCGCGAAGGTGATCAGCGCCAGCAGCGCCATGACGACCACGGTGAGCCAGTCCTCGATCGCCAGTGGCACTTTCACGGGCTCGTCGGCAGCGGGAATCTCGGGGGGCAGCGGGCTGCCGGCGTCCAGGATCGGGCCGGACTCGGGGGGAGAAGACATCGCGATGGCGTGATGGAGGAGTTGTTGTGCGCAGCCGCCTCGATGCGGAAAACGGCGCCAGATCGTAACGGATGTGACTTGTCGCGGCCCATCCGGACTTTCCTTGACCGGCACGGCGCATGCATAGACTCGGCGGATCGCTCCTTGGACCCTCCATGCCCATGCTTCCCCCGCTGGCCGCCCGGCCGCTCACCGCCGCCGCCTTCGCGCCCTACGGCACCGTGCTGCAGGCGCCCGCCGGCGCCGGCCGGCCGATCAACGGCGGCACCGCCGAGCGCTTCGACCTGGTCGACGACCTGCGGCTCGGCGCCGAGGGCGGCCGGCCGCTGCTGGCGCTCTTCCGCGCCCGGGCGCGCCGCTTTCCGCATGCGGTGCAGGAGATGGAGCGCCACGCGCTGGGCAGCCAGAGCTTCGTGCCGCTGGGCGAGCGCCGCTTCGTGATCGTGGTGGCCGCGGCCGGCGCGGCGCCGGGCGCCGAGGCGCTGGCCGCCTTCGTCACCGACGGGCGCCAGGGCGTCACGCTCGCGCCCGGCACCTGGCACCACGCGCTGCTGGCGGTGGACGCGGGCGACTTCGTCGTCGTCGAGCGGGCCGCGGCCGCCGTGGACTGCGAGGTCTGCCTGCTGCCGGCACCGGTCCGCGTGACGGTCTAAGCTGCGGGGCATGACCCGCATCGGCCTCATCGCCGACACCCACGGCCTGCTGCGGCCGCAGGCGCTGGACTTCCTGCGCGGCAGCGACGCCATCCTGCACGCCGGCGACATCTGCGATGCCGGCGTGCTGGACGCGCTGGCCGCGATCGCACCGCTGACCGCCGTGCGCGGCAACAACGACCACGGCCCCTGGGCCGAGGCGCTGCCGGAGACGGTGACGCTGCGGATCGAGGGCGTGGCGCTGTGCATGGTCCACGACCTGGCCCAATTGGCGATCGACCCGGCCGCGGCGGGCGTGCGCGTGGTGGTCGCGGGCCATTCGCACAAGGGCGCGATCGCCGAGCGCGGCGGCGTGCTCTACGTCAACCCGGGCAGCGCCGGGCCGCGGCGCTTCACGCTGCCGGTGTCCGTCGGCGAGCTGCGGATCGACGGCGGCGCGGTGACGCCGCGGGTGGTCGTGCTCGAGGTGTAGCTCAGTTCGCCAGCCGCTGCGCCAGCGCGACCAGCGAACGGTCCGACCCCGCGGGGCCGAGCAGCGACAGGCCCAGCGGCGCGCCCTCGCGCTGCGCCAGCGGCATCGACAGCTGCGGAAAGCCGCTCAGGCCCGCGATGCACAGCAGCTCGATCGCGCGGTTGCGGTAGTCCTCCAGGCTGGCCTCGGAGGCGCTGCGCAGCGGCGCGACGTCGGGCATCGTCGGCATCACCAGCACACCGTCGCGGCCGAGCAGGGCCGCCAGGTGGTCGCGCAAGCGTGCGCGGAAGGCGCGGCCGGCCGCGACCTGTTCGTCCGTCACCGCGCGCGACCAGGCGAAGCGCTCGGCCACGCCGGGGCCCAGCGGCGGCGCGAAGCGTTCGATCAGTGGGCCGTCGGTGAGCCAGGCCTCGCGCGCCTGCACGTAGCGGAAGTTCCAGTACATCGCCTCGAAGGATTCCAGCGCCGCCTCGGTGCGCTGCACCGGGCCGGCGACGGCCTGCAGGCGGTCGAGCGCGGGCTGCAGCGCCTGCGCCGCGGCGGGCACGGCCAGCGCCCACACGTCCTGTGGCCGCAGCAGCCGCGGCCGCGCGGGCAGCGGCGCGGCGTCTGCGCCCAGCAGCACGTCCGCCACCTGCGCGAAGGTGTGGACGTCGCGCGCGAACCAGCCGCAGGTGTCCAGGCTGGGCGCGAGGTCGAGCGCGCCCTCGAGGCTGATGCGCCCGTGCGTCGGCCGCAAGCCGTACAGCCCGCAGTGGTTGGCCGGCGCGCGCACCGAGCCGCCGGTGTCGGTGCCCAGCGCGAAGTCGCACAGCCCCGCCGACACCGCCGAGGCCGAGCCCGAGGAGGAGCCGCCGGTGATGCGGTCGGGCGCCGCGCCATTGACCGGCGCGCCGAAATGCGCGTTGTTGCCGTTCATCGAGAAGGCCAGCTCGTCGGTCACCGTCTTGCCGGCGAAGCGGGCGCCGGCGTCCAGCAGCTTCTGCACCGTGGGCGCGGTGCGGGTCTTGAGGCCGGACATCGCCAGCACGAAGGGGCTGCCGCCGCCGGTGGGATAGCCGGCGACGTCGAACAGGTCCTTCACGCCGAAGCTCAGCTCGGCCAGCGGGCCGGTGGGGGCATGCGGCACCGGCGTGTCGGGGTAGGGGACGAAGGCGTGGACGGGGTCGTGCAGGGGCATGGTGCGGAAGGCAGGATCAGGCGACGAGGGTGGGCGCGATGGCCGCCGCCGCCGCGGTGTGGATGCAGCGCGCGCGGTGCTTCGGCGCCAGCTCGACCGCCGGCGGCTGGGCGGCGCGGCAGGCGTCGGTGGCCAGCGCGCAGCGCTCGGCGAAGGCGCAGCCGGGCGGCAGGGCCGACAGGTCGGGCGGCGCGCCGCCGATGGTCTCGAGCCGTGCGCCACGCGCCAGCGCGCCGTGCGCGCGGCTCTTGAGCAGGGCGATGGTGTACGGGTGGCGCGGCGAGCGGATCAGCTCGCGTGCCGTGCCTTCCTCGACGATGCGCCCGGCGTACATCACGGCGATGCGGTCGGCCACTTCCACGGCCGCCCCGATGTCGTGCGTGACGAAGATCACCGACAGCCCCAGGTCGCGCTGCAGCTCGCGCAGCAGCAGCAGGATCTGGATCTGCACCGTGGCGTCGAGCGCGGTGGTCGGCTCGTCGGCCAGCAGCAGCTGCGGCCGGCAGGCCAGGGCCAGCGCGATCATCGCGCGCTGGCGCATGCCGCCCGACATCTCGTGCGGATAGGCCGCCAGGCGCCGCTCGGGGCTGGGAATGCGCACGCGCTCGAACAGCGCCAGCGCGCGCTGGCGGGCCTCGGCCCTGCTCACCGGCTCGTGGCGGCGGATCGACTCCACGATCTGGGCGCCGACCGGATAGACCGGGTCCAGCGCCAGCAGCGGCTCCTGGAAGATCATCGAGGCCACCTTGCCGCGGAAGTCGTCGAGCTCGCGGGTGGACATCGCGAGCACGTCGCGCCCGGCCACCTGCACCTGGCCGCCCATGCGGGTGCGGCGCTCGGGGTGCAGGCGCAGGAGGGTGCGCATGGTCACGCTCTTGCCCGAGCCGGACTCGCCGATCAGCGCCACGACCTCGCCGCGCTGCACCTCCAGGCTCACGCCGCTGACGGCATGCACGGGCTTGCGCCCGCCGCTGAAGGTCACGCTGAGGTCCTTCAGGCGGACCATCGGTTCGGAGGAGGCGTTCGTCGTGTTCATGGGTTCAGGCGGCCCGGGCCAGCGGCAGCGCGTCCGGGTGGCCGCTGCCGGGTTCGTGGACGAGGCAGCTCACCGCGTGCTGCGAGCCGGTGGGGATGCGCGCCGGCACCACCTGGCTGCACACCGGCGCGGCCAGCGGGCAGCGCGGGTGGAAGCGGCAGCCCGCGGGCGGGTTGATCGGGTTCGGCGGGTCGCCGGCCAGCGCGGTCTCCTCGGTGCGGTGGTCCGGGTCCATCGAGGGCATGGACGACAGCAGGGCGCGGGTGTAGGGGTGGGCCGGCGCGTCGTAGAGCGCCTCGCTCGGGCCGATCTCGGCCACCTGGCCGAGGTACATCACCATCACGCGGTCGCTCACGTAACGCACCACGTTCAGGTCGTGGCTGATGAACACGTAGGTCAGGCCGAACTCGGCCTTCAGGTCGAGCAGCAGGTTGATGACCTGCGCCTCGACCGACTTGTCGAGCGCCGACACCGCCTCGTCCAGGATCACCATGCGCGGCTGCAGCGCCAGGGCGCGCGCGATGTTCACGCGCTGGCGCTGCCCGCCCGACAGCTCGTGCGGGTAGCGCTCGGCGAAGCGCTGCGGCTCCAGGCCCACCCGCGCCAGCAGGTCGCGGGCGCGCGCGATCGCCTCGCGCCGCGGCACGCCGTGCACCTGCGGGCCGAAGGCGATCGAGTCCTCGATCGTCAGGCGCGGGTTGAGCGAGGCGTAGCTGTCCTGGAACACCATCTGCACCTGACGGCGGAATTCCTTGAGCGGCAGGCCGCGGCTGCCCACGGCGCGGCCGTCGAACACCACCTCGCCGGCGGTGGGCGCGATGAGCTGCATCAGCAGGCGCGCGGTGGTCGACTTGCCGCAGCCCGACTCGCCGACCACGCCGAGCGTCTCGCCCTTGAGCACCTCGAAGTCGACGCCGTCGACCGCGCGCACCACGCCGCCGCCGCGGCCCAGCGGGTCCTTCTTGAGCGGGAAGTGCTTGACCAGCCCGGAGATGGTGAGCAGCGGCTGCGCCGGCCCGCCGATGTCGTCCTTCATCGCATCCATACCGTCTGGCTCCAAGTTGCCCCACCGCGTTCGGTGCCACCCGCGACGCATGAAACGGCAGGCGAGCGCAGCGAAGCCCCTTCGCAGGCACCCGCGGAACCGGCTTCGCCGGGCCGCAGGGCGCGCCCCCTGGAGGGGGGATGCGCGCACACGCAGTGAGCGCGAAACGGGGGTGGGTTCATTTCAGCCCTTGTTGTCCATCGCCGAACGCAGGCCGTCCGACAGCAGGTTGAAGGAGATCGAGGTGATGAAGATCATCAGCCCGGGCAGGGCGGCGACCCAGGGCTGCACGTAGATGGCGGTGCGCAGCGTGTTGAGCATCAGGCCCCATTCGGGCTCCGGCGGCTTCACGCCCAGGCCGAGGAAGGACAGGCCCGAGGCGAGGATCATCGACACCGCGATCAGGCTGGTCGCGTACACGAAGATCGGCCCGAGCACGTTGCCCAGCACGTGCACCCGCACGATGGTGAAGGGGTTGGCGCCCGAGGCGCGCGCCGCCTCCACGTAGTCGCGGTTGCGCACCTGCGTGGTCACGCTCTCGGCCACGCGCGCGATCTGCGGCACGAACACGATGGTCAGCGAGATCAGCGAATTGACCACGCCCGCGCCCAGCGTGCCCGACAGCGCGATCGCCAGCAGCACCGAGGGGAAGGCGTAGAACACGTCGATCGTGCGCATGATCGTCGTGTTGACGATGCCGCCTGCGTAGCCGGCCAGGATGCCGATCACCGAGCCGATGACGAAGGCGCAGATCACCGGCGTGATGCCGATGAACAGCGACAGCCGCGCGCCCACGATCAGGCGCGAGAGCATGTCGCGGCCCAGCTCGTCGCTGCCCAGCGGCAGGCCGTCGGTGCCGATCGGCTTGAGGCGGTTGAGCATCGACGAGGCATAGGGGTCGGCCGGTGCGATCCACGGGCCGAACACGCCCAGCCCGATCAGCAGCAGCACCACGAAGGCCGCGCCCATCGCGACCGGGTCGCGCGTGAAGCGCAGCAGGGCCGAGGTCCAGTAGCCGCGCGAGCGCTGCGGGGGCAGCGGCTTCACGTCCACGTTGGCCGAAGTGGGAACGGTCAATGTGCTCATGGTCAGGCCCTGGCGATACGCGGGTCTAGCAGCGTCTGCAGCACGTCGACCAGCAGGTTGAGCAGCACGAAGAACATCGCCAGCACGAGGATCGTGCCCTGCAGCAGCGGCAGGTCGCGCTGGAAGATGGCCGAGTTCAGCAGGAAGCCCGTGCCGGGCCAGGAGAACACGGTCTCGATCAGGATCGAGCCGCCGAGCAGGTAGCCCAGCTGCAGGCCCATCACCGCCAGCGCCGTCGGCGCCGCGTTCTTGACCACGTGGCGGAACACGCCGAAGTGCGTGAGCCCCTTGGCGCGCAGGCCGATGATGAATTCCTGCTCCAGCAGCTCGGCCACCAGCGCCCGCACGGTGCGCGCGATGATGCCCATCGGGATCACCGACATGGTGAGCGCGGGCAGCAGCATGAACTGCACGTGCGCCCAGTCCCACGCCCAGTGGTCGGAGCCGCCCGGGCCGGCGCCGGTGGCCGGCAGCCACATGAGCTGCGAGGAGAACACGATCACCATCACCATGCCGAGCCAGTAGTGCGGCACGCTCACGCCGAGCACCGACAGCATCGACGCCGCGCGGTCGAGCCAGGAGTTGCGGAAGTAGCCGGCGACGAAGCCGAAGAAGCAGCCGAGCACGAAGCCGATCGCGGTCGCGACCACGGCCAGCCGCAGCGTGTTGCCGACGGCGGTCATCACCTCGGCGGCGACCGCGCGGTTGCTGGCGATCGACACGCCCAGGTCGCCCTGCAGCGCGCGCCAGATCCACAGGCCGAACTGCTCGGGCAGCGTGCGGTTGAAGCCGTAGAGCTCGCGCAGCTGTTCCTGCAGCTCGGTCGAGGCGTCGGGCGGCAGGATGGACACGAGCGGATCGCCCGGCGCGAGATGCACCAGCGCGAAGCACACGAGGGCCACGCCGAACATGATCGGCACGGCATAGAGAACGCGGCGCAGCAGGTAGGCGAGCATGGGGTGGCTGGCGTCGAAGGCTGGCTGGGGGGAGTGCCCTCCCGCACGGGCGGGAGGGCGGCGGCGTCAGTCCATCGTCATCGTCGCGATGTCGATGAACCAGCTGCGCGGCTGCACCACGTTCTTGACCTTGGCCGACATGGCGCGCGGGCCGACGTCATGCGCGATCCAGACGAAGGGCGCGTCCTCGACGATGTGCGCATGCAGCCTGGCCAGCGCCGCGTCGCGCGCCTTGTCGTCGAAGCTGGTGCGCGCATCGGCCACCAGCTTGTCGACTTCCGCGTTGCCGTAGAAGCCCCAGTTGTTCGACACCGGCGGGAAGGCCTTGGTGCTCACGAAGCGCACCATGGCGAAGAACGGGTCCATCGCCGCGAAGCTCACGTTGGTCGCGTTCGCGCCGTTGGCCGACGGGTCCTTGGCGCCCTTGCGCCAGTTGGTGAACAGCGTGTTCCATTCGATCACGTCGAACTCGACGTCGAAATAGCACTGCTTGAGCGATTGCTGCGCGAACTCGTTCATCGGCAGCGGCTGCATCTGGCCCGAGCCCGAGGCCGAGATCTGCACCTTGACCTTCAGCGGCTTGGCGGCCGAGTGGCCGGCCTGCGTCATCAGCGCCTGCGCGGCCTTCACGTCGTACTTGATGTCGAACTTCGGGTCGCCCCACCACGGGTGGCCAGGCGGCACCGTGCCCTTGGGCTCGGCCATCATCCCGCCGAGCAGCTGCTTCATGCCGCCGCGGTCGATGCACAGGTTGGCGGCATGGCGCACGCGCTTGTCGAGCCAGGGCGAGCCTTCGGCGAAGGAAAGCTGCCAGGGCCACACGTGCGGCTGCGCGTTGGAGTAGATCTTGAAGCCGCGCTGGGTGATCTGCGGCATCGCGTCCGGCGCGGGCGCCTCGATCCAGTCGACCTGGCCGCCCAGCAGGGCCGCGGTGCGGGCGTTGGCCTCGGGCATGGGCAGCAGCACGACCTTGTCGATCTTGGGCACGCGCTTGGCGTCCCAGTAGGTCTTGTGGGCGGCGAGTTCCAGGCGTTCGCGCGCGACGAAGCGGGTGACCTTGAACGGGCCCGAGCCCGAAGGATCGGCGGCGAAGGCGGTCCAGGCGGCCTTGGCGCGCTCGGCCGGGGCGGTGACGCTGGCGGGCACCGCCTTGAGCTTGGCCTCCCAGTGCGTGGGCGAGGCCATGAACAGGTTGCTCAGGTTGATCGGCAGGAAGGCGTCGGGCTCGCTGGTGACCAGCTCCACCGTCAGGTCGTCGATCTTGCGGGCGCTGCGCAGCGTGGGCATGCGCGAGGCGGTCACGCCGACCTGGCTGGGGTCGAAGTGCGGCGCATCCTTGTCGAGCACCTTGGCCACGTTCCAGACCACGGCGTCGGCCGTCAGCGGCGAGCCGTCGTGGAACGTGACGCCGGGGCGCAGCTTGAACACCCACTTGGTCTTGTCCTTGGCGTCGACTTCCCAGGAGGTGGCGAGCGCGGGAATCAGCACGCTCGCCGCGTCGGCCTTGGACAGGTCCCACTGCGTGAGCGCGTCGTAGATCGGGATGCCCGTGAAGCGGTTGCCCTCGAAGCCCTGGTCCGGCTGGCCCAGCGTGCGCGGAATGTCCGCCGCCGTCATCGCGATGCGCAGGACTTTTTCCTGCGCCAGCGCCGCGGAGCAGGCGAGCGAGACGGCGGCCGCGAGGACGCCGAGACGGAGGTGCCGGGTGGTGCGGGACGGGGAGCGTTGCAGGTTCATGGAGCGACCTTCGGTGGGTGGGTTGCAGGGAGAGGGGGTCGATCCCGCTCAAGCAAGTGGTGTGCCATTTCGCTTCTGCATGAATCGAATATCGATACTTTAAGAATGAAAATCGATTTGGAAATTCTGGATAATGCCTATTCGTGGCTCGCTTCTTGCTGGCAAGCTGCCGTGTTCCCGATGGCTGCCGGCTGGCCGGCGGCCCCTTCAAGGCAGCCCATGCACACCCATACTTCCCTTCGAATCGACGCCGACCGCCTCTGGCAGTCGCTCATGGATCTGGCCCAGATTGGTGCAACGCCCAAAGGTGGTGTGCGCCGCATCGCGCTGACCGACGACGACCGGCGCGGCCGCGACCTGGTGGCGCGCTGGTGCCGCGAGGCCGGGCTGGCACTGCGCGTGGACGAGGTCGGCAACATGTTCGCGCGCCGCGCGGGCAGCGACCCGCAGGCGCGCGCGGTCGCGACCGGCAGCCACATCGACACCCAGCCCTCGGGCGGCAAGTTCGACGGCAACTTCGGCGTGCTCGCGGGCCTGGAGGTGATGCGCACGCTGGACGAGCGCGGCATCGTCACCCGCGCCCCGCTCGAGCTCGTGGTCTGGACCAACGAGGAGGGCACGCGCTTCACGCCGGTGATGATGGGCTCGGGCGCCTTCGCGGGCGTGTTCACGCCCGAATTCGTGCGCGCGCAGGCGGACCGCGAGGGCCTGCGCGTGGGCGACGAGTTGGCGCGCATCGGCTACCGCGGTACGCAGGCCTGCGGCGAGGTCCCGGGCGGCATGTTCGCGGCCTACTTCGAGGCCCACATCGAGCAGGGGCCGGTGCTGGAGGCGCACGGCCTGCCGATCGGCGTGGTCGGCGGCGCGCTGGGCCAGCAGTGGTACGACGTAAAGGTGACGGGCATGGACGCGCACGCCGGTCCCACGCCGATGCCGCTGCGCCGCGACGCGATGCTGGCGGCGGCGCGCATGACCGAGGCGGTGCACCGCATCGCGATGGACGAGGCGCCGCACGGCCGCGGCACCGTCGGCTACCTGGAGGTGCTGCCGAACTCGCGCAACGTGATCCCGGGGCAGGTCAGCTTCTCGGTCGACTTCCGCAATCTTGCGCAGGCGGGGCTGGACCGCATGGACGCCGCGATGCGCGCGGCATTCGCCCGCATCGCCGAGGCGACGCAGGTGGGCGTCGAGATCGCGCAGGTCGTGAAGTTCGAGCCCTGCCTGTTCGACGCCGGCTGCGTCGACAGCGTGCGCAGCGCCGCGCAGGCGCTGGCGCTGCCCCACATGGACGTGGTCAGCGGCGCCGGCCATGACGCGGTGTACGTGGCCGGCGTGGCGCCGACCGGGATGATCTTCGTGCCCTGCAAGGACGGCATCAGCCACAACGAGATCGAGGACGCCCTGCCGGAGCACATCGAGGCCGGGGCCAATGTCCTGCTGCTGGCCATGCTCGAGCGCGCCGGCCTGGCCTGAAGACGCGGCGCGCGCGCCGTCAGTGGGCGATCGCGCTCGAAATGGCCCGCGCGCACTCGATGACCATCGGCGCGAGCTTGCGCTGCGCATCCTCCATGGTCCAGCGGCTGGTCGGCGGCGACACGTGCACCGCGCCCACCGCGCGCCCCTTGCCGTCGACGATCGCCGCGCCGATGCCCATGTCGCCGAGGAACAGCTCCTCGGCGTTGTAGGCGTAGCCGTTCTGCCGGCAGGCCGCGATGCGCGCCATGATCGCGCTGACGCTGGTCAGCGTGGCCGGCGTGCGCGCCACGCGTTTGGAGCTCTGCAGGACCTGCCGGATCTCCTCGTCGGGCAGGCTGCTGAGCCAGGCGCGGCCCGAGCTGGTGCAGTACATCGGGATGCGCATGCCCACCGGCGTGAGCACGGGAATGAACTGCGTCGTCACCCGCTGCGCCACGTAGACCATGTCCAGCTCCACCGGCTCGGTCACGCTGGCCGTCTCGCCGCTCGCGTTGGCGAGTTGCGAGAGGTAGGGGTTGGCCACCTGCACCAGCGGATTGGCCGCCACGTAGTTGAAGCCGATGTCCATGATCTTGGGCCGCAGCTGGAAGCGCCGCGTCTGCGGGTGCTTGCCCACGTAGCCCAGCACCTGCAGCGTGTGCACCGTGCGCTGCGCCGAGCCCTTGCTCATGCCGGTGCGCTCGGCCAGCTCCGCCAGCGTCATCGTGCGGTGCGTACCGTCGAAGGCGCGCAGCACGGCCAGGCCCTTCTCGAGCGACTGGTTGAACAGGGGGTCGGCGGCCGGCGCCGGCGGCGTTTTCTTGCTGGCCATTCGGTATACGGATGAATCGATAATCGATTCTATGCCGCCAGCGCATCGGCTGCAGGCGCCGGCGCGGATGGGACAATGCCGCCCATGACCGACACCCTCACGATCACCCGCCCCGACGACTGGCACCTGCACGTGCGCGACGGCGCCGCGCTCGCGGCCGTCGTGCCCCATTCCGCGCGCCAGGTCGGCCGCGCGCTGATCATGCCCAACCTGCGCCCGCCGGTGACCACCGCGCAGCAGGCCGTCGACTACCGCCGCCGCATCCTCGAGGCCGTGCCCGAGGGCCTGCGCTTCGAGCCGGTGATGTCGCTGTACCTCACCGACAGGCTGCCGCCCGAGGAAATCGGCCGCGCCGCCGAGGCCGGCGTGCGCGCGCTCAAGCTCTACCCCGCCGGCGCCACCACCAACAGCGACGCCGGCGTGACCGACCTGCGCCACACCTACCCCACGCTGGAGGCGATGCAGAAGCACGGCCTGCTGCTGCTGGTGCACGGCGAGGTCACCGATCCGGCGGTGGACCTGTTCGACCGCGAGGCGGTCTTCATCGAGCGCGTGCTGATCCCGCTGCGGCGCGACTTCCCCGAACTCAAGATCGTCTTCGAGCACCTGACGACGAAGGAGGGTGCCCACTACGTGCGCGACGCCGGCGCGCACACCGCCGCCACGATCACCGCGCACCACCTGCTGTACAACCGCAACGCCATCTTCACCGGCGGCATCCGGCCGCACTACTACTGCCTGCCGGTGCTCAAGCGCGAGACGCACCGCCTGGCGCTGGTCGAAGCTGCCACCAGCGGCAGCGACCGCTTCTTCCTCGGCACCGACAGCGCGCCGCACCCGGCGCACCTGAAGGAGCACGCGCTGGGCTGCGCCGGCTGCTACACCGCGCTCACCGCCATCGAGCTGTACGCCGAGGCCTTCGACAACGCCGGCGCGCTGGACCGGCTGGAAGGCTTCGCCAGCTTCCACGGCGCCGACTTCTACGGCCTGCCGCGCCACACGGACACCATCACACTGAAACGCGAAAGCTGGACCGTGCCCGAGACCGTGCCCTACGGCGAAGCCACGCTCAAGCCGCTGCGCGGCGGCGAGACGCTGAACTGGAAGCTCGTGTGATGGGCGCGGCCGGCGGGCCTGCAGGCACCATGGTCAGGAAGCTGGCCGTTTTCATCGCCCAACCCAACCGGACATGACCATGACCCCCGCTTCCCGCGTGATGCTGCTGATCGACGCCGACAACGTCTCCTCCGACGTGATCGAGCAGGCCGTGCAACGCACGATGGCCGAGCACGGTGCCATCCATGTGCGTCGTGCCTATTGCAACGCCGAAACCGCGCTCAAGCAGCAGTCGCTGTTCAAGCGCCTGTCGGTGCGGCCGATGGTGAATCTCTCGGCCGGCAAGAACAGCACCGACATCGCGCTCGCGGTCGATGCGATCGATCTCGTCATTGCCGAGCGCCCCGACATCGTGGTGCTGGTGTCCTCGGATTCCGACTTCGCGCCGCTCGTGGTCCGCCTGCGCGAAAAGGGATGCCGTGTCTGCGGCATCGGCCAGCAGGGCAAGACCGGCGACGAGACGCGGGGCATCTACGACGCCTTCACGGACCTGGCGCACCAGGCCGCGCGCGGCGCGCACGCGCCGGCCGCCGAACCCGCACCGCGGCCTGCCCGCAAGACGGCCGCCAAGACGCCGGCCAAGGTGCCGGCCGCGCGCAAGGCGGCCACCAAGACGGCCGGGCGGAAAACGGCCTCCGCGGCCAAGGCCGTGGCCGCCTCGTCGGAGGCGGCGGAGTCCATCCTGCAGGCCGTCCCGGCCCTGCGCGGCGGGATGGAAGTGGCGCTCAACGACGTGGCCCAGGCGCTGCGCGCGGCCAAGCTGCTCGGCAAGCACGCGAGCTCGGTCAAGCTGTTCGAGAAACTGCCCGCCGAGTTCGTCGTGCTCCAGCATCCCGACCGCATCCGCTGGCTCGGGGCCGCCGCACCTTGAGCTTGCCGGCGATCGACTGGACGCACCCCTGGTACGCGCCCTGGCGCGTGCGGGGCGAGGCGCTGGCGCAGGCGGCGGACCGCGGGCGGACCGCCGGGGCGCTGCAAGGCGCCGCGCCCTCGACCGGGCCCCGCTTCGCGCCGCACGACCGATTGCCGGCCGGCGAAGCCTACGAGGCCTTCATCCTGCGCACCGGCACCGTGCCCACCCGCGACAACCTGCATGACTTCTTCAACGGCCTGGCCTGGCTCGCCTTTCCGCGGGCCAAGCGGCGGCTCAACGAACTGCAGGCGGCCGAGATCGCACGGCGCGGCGTCGGCCCCACGCGCGGCCCTCTGCGCGATGCGCTCACGCTGTTCGACGAGAACGGCGCCGTGCTCGATGCGCCCCCGGTGCTCTGGCAGGCGCTGCTGGCGCGCGACTGGCAGCGCCTGTTCGTGACCGAGCGCGCGCGCTGGGCGCAGGCGCGGCTGCTGGTGTTCGGCCATGCGCTGCTCGAGAAGCTGGCGCAGCCGCGCAAGGGGCTCACGGCGCACGTGCTGCATGCGCCGGGCGCGGTCCACGCCATCGCGAACGACGACGCGTCGATCGCCGCGGCGCTCGATCCGGCCCATCTGGCGGCCAAGCCCTTCGCGCCGCTGCCGGTGCTCGGCGTGCCCGGCTGGTGGGCCGCCAACGCGAACTTTTGCTTTTATGATGACTCCGAGGTTTTCAGGCCTCGCCGGACGCCAGAATCCAGAACAACTTCGCCGGCCCTGTATTGAGTGCCGCACCGCTTGAAGCGGGCCTTTCGGCCCCCATCTATGCGGCAGTTTCCCCCCACGGAGAGATCCACTTGAAACGCATTCTTCTGTTCGTCCTGACCAACGTGCTCATCGTCGCGGTGCTGGGCATCGTCGCCAGCCTGCTGGGCGTCAACCGCTTCCTCACGGCCAACGGCCTGGACCTGACGGCGCTGCTGGGCTTCGCGCTGGTGATCGGCTTCGGCGGCGCGATCATCTCGCTGCTGATCAGCAAGCCCATGGCCAAGTGGACCACCAAGCTGCACATGATCGACAACCCGCAGACGCCGGACGAGGCGTGGATCGTCGGCACGGTGCGCAAGTTCGCCGACCAGGCTGGCATCGGCATGCCCGAGGTCGGCATCTTCGAGGGCGCGCCCAATGCCTTCGCCACCGGCGCGTTCAAGAACTCCTCGCTGGTGGCGGTGTCCACCGGCCTGCTGCAGGGCATGACGCGCGAGGAGGTCGAGGCGGTGATCGGCCACGAGGTGGCGCACATCGCCAACGGCGACATGGTGACCATGACGCTGATCCAGGGCGTGATGAACACCTTCGTCGTGTTCCTCTCGCGCGTCATCGGCTACGCGGTCGATGCCTTCCTGCGCCGCGGCAGCGACAGCAACTCGGGCCCGGGCATCGGCTACTATGTCAGCACCATCGTGCTGGACATCGTGCTGGGCTTCGCCGCCGCGATCGTGGTGGCCTGGTTCTCGCGCCAGCGCGAGTTCCGCGCCGACGCGGGCGCTGCGCAGCTCATGGGCCGCAAGCAGCCGATGATCAACGCGCTGGCCCGCCTGGGCGGCCTGCCGGCGGGCGAACTACCCAAGGCGGTGGAAGCCATGGGCATCACCGGCAGCATGGGCAAGCTGTTCGCCACCCACCCGCCGATCGAGGAGCGCATCGCGGCGCTGCAGAACCGGCAGGCCTGACGCGCCTCGGCGTCCCGTTCCGCGAAGCCGGCCCCTGGGCCGGCTTTTTTCATGCGCCGGCGGTGGGCGCCGGCTGTGCCAGCGCGCGGCGCACCTCGCCGGGCGCGACACCGTACATCGCCGCGAAGGCCTCCGGCGTCTGCCCGCTGGCCTCGAAGGCCCGCCGCAGCGCCTCGTGCCGGGCGGCCTGGCGGCCCAGTTCGGCGAAGGCTTCGTCGAGCAGCGCGTTGGCAGCGGCGTCGCGCGAGGGTACGCGCAGCATGTAGTCCTCGCGCGACAAGCCCGACGCCTCGATGGCGGCGACCAGGCGCGCGATGGTGCGCGGGCGCAGGTCCTCGTCGGGCTTGCGTGCCTGGCGGCGGCGGAACACCTCCAGGATCGCGTAGTGCACGTGCTCCGGCGCGACCGGCGTGACCGGTGCGCCGTCCAGGTCATGGCGCTGCAGGCCGGCCGCCACGCACTCGAGGTAGCGCGTCGAGCGCGCGTGCAGCGCCATCGCGGCCTTCAGCTCCTCGGCGGGGAATTCCTCGCCGTGCCGGGCCAGCAGTTCCTCGTACACGCCCACCTTGAGCGGCAGGAAGCGTGCGCCGAACAGCTTCGGATAGAGCGTGGCCAGCCGCTCGAGCACAGGGTGGATCTTGCGGCTGCCCGGGGCCGGCCGGTTCGGCGCGCGGCGCCGGCCCTTGGCGCGGGCAGCGGGCTCAGCAGCTTGAGGAGGGCGGGCGGTGTCGTTCATGCGGTTTGGTCGTTCGGGGAAAGGTCGATGCTTGCCGTCGCGGCGGCGCGGCCGATCAGCAGGCGGAAGGGCAGCAGCATCAGCACGCCGACGCCCAGTTTCACCATCAGGTCGCCGGCGGCCCAGCTCAGCCAGGGGCCGCCGGTGCCGGCGAAGGCGATGCTCCAGAACACGGCGCTGTCGAGCACCGCGGCGATCAGCGTCGCCACCAGCGGCGCGCGCCACCACAGGCCGCGGCGCAGGCGGTCGAAGACGCGGATGTCCAGCAGCTGCGAGGCGATGAAGGCCAGGCCCGAGGCCAGCGCGATGCGCACCGGCGCCAGCAGCAGCGAGGCGGCGATCGCCACCGCGAAGCCGAACCAGGCCACGCGCCGCGCCGTGCCCGGGCCGAAGCGCCGGTTGGCCAGGTCGCTCACCAGGAAGGCCACCGGGTAGGTGAAGGCGCCCCAGGTGAGCCAGTCGTTGATCGGGAACTGCACCAGGATGTTGGAGGCCAGCACCACCACCGCCATGGCGAAGGCGGCGCCGGCGAACTGGGCGAGGGTGGGGCGGGGGTAGGGGGGATGCAGGCTCATGCCGCATTCCCCTGCACGCTCTGCGCGACAGCCTCGGCCACCTTGATGCCGTCCACCGCGGCCGACAGGATGCCGCCCGCGTAGCCCGCGCCCTCGCCGGCCGGGAACAGGCCGCGCACGCCCTCGCACTGGAAGTCCTCGCCGCGCGGGATGCGCACCGGCGAGGAGGTGCGCGCCTCCACGCCGGTGAGCACCGCGTCGTGCCGGTCGAAGCCGGGGATCTTGCGCGCGAAGGCGGGAAAGGCCTCGCGCATCGCCGCGATGGCGTAGGGCGGCAGCGCGCCGTGCAGGTCGCCCAGCGTCACGCCCGGCTTGTAGCTGGGCTGCACCTCGCCGAACGCCTTCGACGCGCGCCCGGCCACGAAGTCGCCCACCAGCTGCCCCGGCGCGCGGTAGTCGCCGCCGCCGAGCCGGAAGGCCTGCGATTCCAGCCGGCGCTGCAGCTCGATGCCTGCCAGCGGATGCGGGCGGCCCTGCGCCTCGGGCGGCACCTCGAGGTGGTGGTAGTCGGTCGGGTAGTCGGCCAGGTCGATGCCGACCACGATGCCCGCGTTGGCGTTGCGCTCGTTGCGCGAATACTGGCTCATGCCGTTGGTCGCCACGCGCTGCGGCTCGCTGGTGGCGGCCACCACCGTGCCGCCGGGGCACATGCAGAAGCTGTAGACCGAGCGGCCGTTGCCGGCGTGGTGCACCAGCCGGTACTCGGCCGCGCCCAGCGCCGGGTGGCCGGCGTGCCGGCCCCAGCGGGCGCGGTCGATGAGGCCCTGCGGATGCTCGACGCGAAAGCCGATCGAGAAGGGCTTGGCCTGCATCGGCACGCCGCGCGCGTGCAGCATCGAGAAGCTGTCGCGCGCGCTGTGGCCCAGCGCCAGCACCACATGGTCGGCGCGCAGTTCCTGCGCGCGGCCGCTGGCGCGGTCATGCACCGTGAGCCCGCGCAGGCGGCCGTCCTCGATCAGCACGTCGCTCACCCGCTGCTCGAAGCGCACCTCGCCGCCCAACGCCTCGATGCGGGCGCGGATGTTCTCCACCACCTTCACCAGCTTGAAGGTGCCGATGTGCGGATGCGCCACGTACAGGATCTCCGGCGGCGCGCCGGCGTCGACGAACTCCTGCATCACCTTGCGGCCCAGGAAGCGCGGGTCCTTGATCTGGCTGTAGAGCTTGCCGTCGGAAAACAGGCCTGCCCCGCCTTCGCCGAACTGCACGTTCGACTCCGGATCGAGTTCGCCGCGGCGCCACAGGCCCCAGGTGTCGCGGGTGCGCACCCGCACGTTGCGCCCGCGCTCCAGCACGATCGGCCGGAAACCCATCTGCGCCAGCAGCAGGGCGGCGAACAGCCCGCAGGGGCCGAAGCCCACCACCACCGGGCGCGGCGCGCCGTCGCCCGCATGCACCGGCGGCCGGTAGGCCATGTCGGGCGCGGGCTGGAGGTGCGGATGGCCCGCGTGGCGCGCCAATAGCGCGGCCTCGGCCTGCGCGTCGGCCAGCGCGACGTCAACGATGTAGACGGTGAGCAGCTCGGCCTTGCGCGCGTCGAAGCTGCGCTTGTAGACGGCGTGGCCGGCGATCTCGGCCAGCGGGACGTTCAGCGTCGCGGCGACGAGCGCCGGCAGGGCCTCGGGCGGGTGGTCGAGGGGGAGCTTGAGTTCGGAAAGGCGGAGCATGGCGGGCAGGCCCGTGTCGATCGGGCGGTGCATACGGTAGGCGGCCGATGATAAGGGAATGGCCGGGCTCGCAGGCCGCTCAAGGGGCGGGATCGGCCTCGGTACGGGCCAGCTCCGCCAGCAGGAAGTCCCGCGTCCACTCGAGCTTGTGGCGGTCGGTCCAGCCCACGGCCAGCGACAGCTGTCTTTCGTCCGCTTCGATGGTCAGCCGGGCCAGCAGGTGTCCGGGGGCCGTCGCGCCCGATCCATGGGCATGGCTCGTGTAGGCATCCACCCGGACCATGGCGATCGCGGACCGGGGAAGGCCCTGTTCGGACGCCTGTGCGCGGAAGGGGCCGTGCGCCGTCATCCGTTCCATCGCGCGGACGATGCCTCCCGCAAGCCCCGGGGCCTCGGGCAGCTTCCGGTCGATCCGGACGCATCGGCTGTCGATGAGGATGCTGGGCGGCTCGGCCTCCCGGTCGCCATGAACGAGCCGGCCCGCCAGCGAGAGCGCCGCAAGCAGCATGAACGCGAAGGCCGCGGCGACCATCGCCAGCGTCCGGTCGAGCTGCCAGACAAGCGCTCCGAGGGCCAGGGGAATCAGCCACCACGCCAGGCCCAGCATGCGTCGCTTCAGGCGGGTCTGTCCGATGACGATGCGCGTGCGCTCGCCGAGCCTGACGACCGAAACGCCGGCGGGCGGGGGGCCGGGATCGACGGCTGGCCGGGCCTGCGCGGCGGATGGCTCGGGGGCGACGGGCCGGGCCCCCTCGGGCACCAGGGCCGGCAGCCCGAAGCGCCGGGCGAAGGACGCCTGGATCCCGCGCGGCGGGGCACCGCCCTCCTGGAGGTAGAGGGCCACCGTTCTGGAGGGGTCCGGATGCTGCAGCTCGACGACGTGGAAGGTCTGCGTGGATTGCAGATTGCCGATCGTCTGCGCGCGTGCATGGAGTTCGCGCAGGGACACGCCGCGAAAGGCCGTCAGGGGCTCGCGCCATCCGCGGGCGCCCATCAGCGGCGAACTGCGCTGGACGCTGACTTCCGACGCGGTGATCGACAAGCGCTGTTCGAACCCCTTCTGCAGGAAACCGTGGATCAGGTTGACGAGCGCCACCGCCCCGAAGCCGCCCGCCACCAGCACGATGAAGCCGTCGTGCCTGCCCAGGTAGGCTGCTGCCAGCGCAGCGACCAGGATCACGCCGCCCACCCGCAGGCGCAGGCCCACGAGGCGACTGTCCGGCGCAAAGCGCAGTTGCAGGTTCAAGGCATCCGGATCGAGCCTCGGCCGGGTGGCCAAGGCGTCGCCGGGATCGAATGCCATTGCGAACGCCTTCAGCAAGATGCCTTCCTTCCACGCACGCACGCGCTGGCGCGTACGGCCCGGAGCTTAGGCAATTCCGCGCCGGGACGACATATCACCTGCGACCTATTCCCGATCGCGCGGCCGCGCGGCGCGCCACCCCTCCCCGGGATCGACGTTCAGGCCGGCAGGAAGCCGTCCACCGACAGATAGCGCTCGCCGGTGTCGTAGTTGAAGCCCAGCACCACCGCGTCTTTCGGCAGGTCGGGCAGCTTCTGCGCGATCGCGGCCAGCGTGGCGCCGGAGGAGATGCCCACCAGGATGCCTTCCTCGCGGGCGCAGCGGCGCGCCATCTCGCGCGCCGGCTCGGCATCGACCTGCAGGATGCCGTCGAGCACGTCGGTGCGCATGATCTGCGGCACGAAGCCGGCGCCGATGCCCTGGATCGGGTGCGGCGCCGGGCTGCCGCCCGAGAGCACGGGCGAAGCCACCGGCTCCACCGCGAAGACCTTGAGCTTCGGCCACTTCGCCTTGAGCACCTGCGCGCATCCGGTGATGTGGCCGCCGGTGCCCACGCCCGTGATCAGCGCGTCCAGCCCGTCGGGAAAGTCGGCCGCGATCTCCTCGGCCGTGGTGCGCACGTGCACCTCCACGTTGGCGGGGTTGTTGAACTGCTGCGGCATCCAGGCGCCGGCCGTACCGGCCACCAGTTCCTCGGCGCGCGCGATGGCGCCCTTCATGCCCTTCTCGCGCGGCGTCAGGTCGAAGGTGGCGCCATAGGCCAGCATCAGGCGGCGGCGCTCGACCGACATGCTGTCGGGCATCACCAGGATGAGCTTGTAGCCCTTGACGGCCGCGACCATCGCCAGGCCGATGCCGGTGTTGCCCGAGGTGGGCTCGATGATGGTGCCGCCGGGCTTGAGCGCGCCGGAGCGCTCCGCGTCCTCGACCATCGACAGCGCGATCCGGTCCTTGATCGAGCCGCCGGGGTTGCTGCGCTCGGACTTGATCCACACCTGCTGCGTGGCATGGCCGAACAGGCGGTTCAGGCGGATGTGCGGGGTGTTGCCGATGGTGTCGAGGATGGTCTGGGCTTTCATGCGGTCTCCTGGGAACGAAAAGGGCGACGGGTGTCGGACCGGGCATTGTGGCGATAATCGCCGCGTGAAGCACGCCAGACCGCCGCTGGTGCAAGTCTCGAAAGAGCGCACTGGAGGAACGTCCGGACTGCACAGGGCAGCGCAGGAGCTAACGGCTCTCCACCGCGAGGTGAGGATCAGAGCAACAGAGACGAGCCGATTCAGTTCGGGTGAAACGGGCAATCTCTGCGCGCAGCAATACCAAGTAGGTGAACGTCGAGGCGGCCCGCCGAGTTCACGGGTAGGTAGCACCGAGCCGTCCGGGTGACCGGCGGCCCAGAGTAATGGCGGTCACGCCGGGGCCGACGCAAGAAGGTCCCGGTGCACAGAATCCGGCGTATCGGCGCGCTTCACACTTTTTTTCTAGAAACGTTCCTGCGGGCGCAGCACGCGCCACTGCCCTGCAGCCAGTCCGGCCAGCGGCAGGCGGCCGATACGCAGGCGCTTCAGTGCCAGCAGCGTCAGGCCCGCCCGTGCGCACAGCGCCTCCACCTGCATCGCCTGCGGTGCCGGCAGCACCAGCCGCAGGCCGGTGCGCTCCGGGCTCTGGTGGCCGATGCTGGCGCGCGCAGGCTGCAGCGCCTGCAGCCGCGATGCATCGACCGCGCCTTCGACCTCGATCGAGAACTCGTGCTCCACCGGCTCGGCCGCGTCGAGCAGCCGCCGCGCCACGCCGGGCACCTGCGTGAACACCACCAGGCCGCCGGCGGATTCGGCCAGCGGCGCCACGCAGCGCTGGCCGGCGAACAGGCCGGGCACGGCGGGCCGCCCGCGGCGCGCGTCGTCGGCATCGCGCTGCACGCGGGCCCACAGGTCGGCCGCATCGCAGGGCAGGCCGGCGGGCTTGTGCAGCAGCAAGGTGGCAGGCGCGAGCGGCTGCGGGCGGGCGCCGGCGGCGACGTCCACCCGCTGCTGCGGAGTCACGCGCTGCTGCGGCTGGGCGGCGGGCAGGCCGTCCACCGTGACGGCGCCCTGCGCGATGAGCATCTCCGCCTCGCTGCGCGAGCAGCCGGCCAGCGCGGCGACGCGCTTGGCCAGGCGCACGCCGTCGGGCGCCTGGCCGTCGTTCATAGCGTCGAGGGCAGGGCGCCGGGCTGGGAGGCGAGTTCGCGGATGCGTTCCACGTGCGCGGCCAGCGAGCGCGCGGCCACGGGCCACATCTGCCGCGGCACGTCGTCGTAGGCCAGCGCCAGCCATTCCTCCTGCGTGCCCAGCGGCAGCTTGCGCATCGCGGCGGCGATCTTCGCCTCGCGCTGCTGGCGGTGTGCCTTCAGGCGGGCAATGGCGCCGCGGGCGAAGCCCAGTACGTGGCCGTGTGCCGGCAGGATGAACTCGATGCCGAACGCCACGCAGCTCTCGTCCAGCCGATCCAGCGAGTCGAGGTATTCGGTCATGTTGCCGTCGGGCGGATCGACGACGGTGGTGCTGCCGTTGAGGATGTGGTCGCCCGAGAACAGCAGGCCGTCTTCCTCCAGCACCAGGCACAGGTGATTGGCCGCGTGCCCGGGCGTGTGCAGTACGCGCAGCGTGTGGGTGCCGCCGGCGCCGGCATCCAGCACCAGCCGCTCGCCATGGGCCAGCGCCCGGTCGGGCGCGAAGCGCGCGGCGGCGCGCGCCGTGGGCGCGGAGGGCAGCCCGAGGATCGGCGGCTTGTGCGGACACAGCGCCTGCAGGGGCTGCGCGCCGGGCGAATGGTCGGCGTGCGAGTGCGTGCACACGATCATGCGGATGTCGCCGCCCGTGGCGCGCCACAGCCGGCCGACGTGCTCGAAGTCGTTCGGGCCGGGGTCGATCACGAGGTAGCCGCTGGCCGCGTCGCCCACGATGTAGCTGTTGGTGCCGGGGCCGGTCATGGCGCTGGGGTTGGGCGCCGTGAGACGCTGCACATTGCGCAGCAGCGGCACCGGCAGGTCGCTCTGCCAGTCCAGCGGATGCACGATCTGGCCGTCGGGGCAGACCAGCGCGAGCTCGCCGTAGGGGCTTTCGTGCTCCATGTAGCGCGATTCCCTGCCCTTGAGCAGGCCGGCGCGCGGGCAACTGGTCCACAGCGGCTTCTCGCGCGCGCAGGCCTTGAGCACCGCGTCCACGCTGTCGAAGGCCGCGAGGCGGCGCAGCGTGCGCACGGTGGGGAAGATCATGAAGAACTCGCCGCGCTCGTGGCGCTCCAGCGCCTCGCCCGGGCGCACCCAGCACGGCTCGAACTGCTCGGCCTCGTCGGCCACCGGCGTCTGGTCCTCGGGCATGCGCGCCACGAGAAAGGGGACGTCGAAGCGCTTGGGCAGGTCGCGGTCGGTGATCCAGTGGGCGAAGGTGTAGACGCGGTCGGAGGACAGGCGCAGGCCGCGCGCGGCGCACTGGTCGGCGAAGGGCACCGGCGCGTCCGAGCGGCGGTCCATCGTGGCCAGGTCCTGCGGGCTCACCGGCCGGCCGTCGGCGTGCTCGGCCAGCAGCACGCCCAGTTCCTCGAAGGCCTCGCGGATGGCGGCGATGGCCTGGGTGAGCTGCACGCGGCTCTGCGTGCGCCGGCGCATCGCGATGCGCCGCGCGGCGACGTCCGCCTCGTCGATGCGGCCGCCGGGGAACACGTAGGCCCCGGGGGCGAAGCTGGCGAAGTCCGAGCGGCGCGTCATCAGCACTTCGACGCCGGCGGCCGCGTCGCGCAGCAGCAGCACCGTGGCGGCATCGCGCACCGGGGCGGGCTCTCGCGGGGAGTGGAGTTGTTGGGTGGGGCGGACCATCAGCCGTGCATTATCGGCAGGCGGCGCCTGCGCCGCACGCCGGCGTTGTGCAGCTTCCACGGCGGGCATAAGCACATGCGCCTGCGGATATGAGCCGCGCGTCAGAATAACTGCTTCACCCAGACCCGCTCCGGAGAACGCGCCATGTCTTTCGCCCTTCTTCGCCGTGCCGCCGCCCTCGCGGCCGCCGCGGCACTCTCCTTCGCCGCTCCCGTGCTGGCCCAGGGCGGCGACTGGCCGCAGCAGCCGGTCACGCTGATCATGGGCTTTCCCGCCGGCTCGGGTGTGGACGTGGTGGCGCGCGCGATCCAGGAGCCGCTGCAGCAGCGCCTGGGCCAGCCGGTCATCATCGACTACAAGGCGGGCGCGGCCGGCAACATCGCCAGCGAATACGTCGCCCGCGCGCGGCCCGACGGCTACACGCTGGCCTTCGGCACCGCCGCCACGCACGGCAGCAATGCCGCGCTGTACAAGAAGCTGCCCTTCGACGTGGAGGAGGACTTCGTGCCGGTGGCGCCGGTGCTGGACGTGTCCAACGTGCTGACCGTCAATCCCGAGGTGATCGACGTCAGGACGCTGAAGGAGTTCGTCGACCTCGTGAAGGCCAATCCCGGCAAGTACAACTACGCCTCCACCGGCAATGGCGCGGGCACGCACATGGCCTTCGCGGAACTCAATTCGCGCCTGGGGCTGGAGATGGTGCACGTGCCCTACAAGGGCGGGCCGGAGGCGATCAGCTCCGTGGTGCGCGGCGAGACCTGCTGCATCATGAACCAGGTGCAGACCGTGCTGCCGCACGCCAAGGCCGGCAAGGTGCGGCTGCTGGGCGTGACCACCGCCAAGGCCGTGCCGGCGGTCCAGGAGGTGCCGCCCATCGCCGCCAGCGGCCTGCCGGGCACCGAGGGCTTCGACAGCTCGATCTGGTTCGGCATCTTCGCGCCCAAGGGCACCGACGCGCGCATCGTCGACAGGCTCAACGCCGCGGTGCGTGCGGTGCTGTCGCAGCCCGAGGTCCGCGAGCGCTTCGAGAGCCAGGGCAACACGGTGCGCATCGAGACGCCGGCGCAGTTCAGGAAGACGGTGCACGACAACCGCCGCAAGTGGGCGGAGGTCGCGCGCGCCGCGAAGATCAGCATCGACTGAGACCGGCTCAGTCCCAGGCCGGCGCCAGGCCTTCGGGGCTGGCCAGCCGCTCGCCGCGGTCCAGCGCGCCGATCTGCGCCATCTCGTCTTCGCTCAGGCGGATCTCCTGCGCCTTCAGGTTGCTTTGCAGGTTCTCCCGCTTCGTCGACGACGGGATCACCGCATGGCCCTGCCGCAGCGCCCAGGCCAGCACGACCTGCGCCGGCGTGGCGCCGCGCGCGCGGGCGATGGCCTCGATCACCGGGTCCCGGAGCACCTTGCCGTAGGCCAGCGTCATGTAGGACGTGAGGTGGATGCCCTGCACGCGCAGGAAGGCGGCCAGCCTGCGGTTCTGCAGGTAGGGGTGCAGCTCGACCTGGTTGGTGGCGATCGCACCGGCGCCGGCGATGCCGATCGCCTCCTGCATCAGCGCGATGGTGAAGTTCGACACGCCGATCCGCCGCGTCAGGCCCTGCGCCTGCGCCTCGGCCAGCGCGCCCAGCGACTCGGCCAGCGGCACCGCGCCGCCCGGCGAGGGCCAGTGGATCAGGGTCAGATCCACGTGGTCCGTGCGCAGTTTGCCCAGGCTGTCCTTCAGGCTGGGGATCAGCGCGTCCGCCGCGAGGTTCCCGGTCCAGACCTTGGTGGCGAGGAACAGCTCGCCGCGCGGCACGCCGCTGTCGGCGACGGCCTGGCCGATCTCGGCCTCGTTGCCGTAGATCTGCGCCGTGTCGATGGCGCGGTAGCCCAGGTCCAGGGCCTGGCGGACCGAATCGATGACGGTCTGGCCCGTGAGGCGGAAGGTGCCGAGGCCGAAGGCGGGGATGGGAGAGGTCATGGGATGTCCTTGTCGGTGAGGGGGAAGGAAAGAAGAATCAGTGGCCGGCCGGCACCGGGCCCGAGGCGCGCACCGGGATGCCGCTGCGGCGGTCGAGCACGCCGCTCCAGTGCGTGAGGGCCAGCGAGGCCAGCACCACCAGGGCGCCGATCCAGGGCGTGTGCATCAGCCCCAGGTGCGTGACGATCAGCCCGCCCGCCCAGGCCGCGCCGGCGATGCCGAGGTTGAAGGCCGCGATGTTCAGGCCCGAGGCCACGTCCACCGCCTGCGGCGCGTAGCGCTCGGCCTGCTTGACCACGTAGACCTGCAGGCCCGGCACGTTGCCGAAGGCCACCGCGCCCCACAGCAGCACCGCGAGCACGGCCAGCCACTTGTGCGGGGCCGCGAGGTTGAACAGCAGCAGCACCGCGGCCAGCAGTGCGAAGACGATCTTCAGCGCCGGGATCGGGCCCAGGCGATCGGCCAGCCGGCCGCCCCAGAGGTTGCCGGCGGCCACCGACAGGCCGTAGACCAGCATCACCCAGCCCACGGCACCGGCGCCGAAGCCGGACACCTCGGTGAGGATGGGCGCCAGGAAGGTGAAGGGAATGAAGGAGCCGCCGTAGCCGATGGCCGTCTTGGCGTAGACCAGCAGCAGGCGCGGCTCGGCCAGCACCCGGGCCTGCTGCGCCAGCGAGGCCGGCGGTGCATGGCGGATGCCCCTGGGCACGAAGCGCCAGCTGCCCACGAAGGCGATCACGCCCAGCGCGGCCACCGCGAGGAAGGTCTCGCGCCAGCCGAAGTGCTGGCCGATGAAGGTGCCCAGCGGCACGCCGGTGACCAGCGCCACGGTGAGCCCGGTGAACATGAGCGCGATCGCGCTGGCCGCCTTCTCCTTCGGCACCAGCCCGGTGGCGATGGTCGAGCCGATGGAGAAGAACACGCCGTGCGCCAGCCCGGTGAGGATGCGCGCCGCCACCAGCGTGCCGTAGCCCGGCGCCTGCCAGGCCAGCAGGTTGCCCAGCGTGAACAGGGCCATCAGGCCCAGCAGCAGGGCCTTGCGCGGCAGCCGGCCGGTGAGCGCGGTGAGCACCGGCGCGCCGATGGCCACGCCCAGCGCGTACAGGCTGACCAGCAGCCCGGCCGAGGGCAGGCCGACGCCGAGGTCGGCGGCGACCGTGGGAAGCAGGCCGACGATCACGAACTCGGTCGTGCCGATGGCGAAGGCGCTGAGCGTCAGCGCGAACAGGGCGATGGGCATGGGGCACTCCTGGGGAACATGGTCCGCAGTGTGGCGGCGATACCTTTGCAGAAAAACCAGGTTGTGAGCAGAATATATTTGCCTTGAAATCAACAATCAGCGCGCCATGAAGACCACCATCGAGGAAATGCAGGCCTTCGCCGCCGTGGTGGACACCGGCTCCATCACCGCGGCGGCCGAGAGCCTGGGCCAGACCGTCTCGGGCGTCAGCCGCGCGCTGGGGCGGCTGGAGAAGAAGCTGGCCACCACGCTGCTGCGGCGCACGACGCGGCGCATCGAGCTCACCGAGGAGGGGCGCGCCTACCTCGCCCGCGCGCGGGCGATCCTGCTGTCGATCGACGAGGCCGAGGCGCTGATGGCCGCGCGCCACGGACAGCCGGCCGGGCGCCTGCGCGTGAACGCCGCCACGCCCTTCATGCTGCATGCCGTGGTGCCGCTGGTGCCCGCGTTCCGGCGCCTGTACCCGCAGATCGACCTGGAGCTGGACACCGACGAGCTCAACATCGACCTGCTGGCGCGGCGCACCGACGTCGCCATCCGCATCGGTCCCCTGGGCGATTCCACGCTGCACGCCCGGCCGCTGGCCACCAGCCGCATCCGCGTGCTGGCCAGCCCGGCCTACCTGGCGGCGCACGGCCGGCCGACTTCGGCGGCGGGCCTGGCGGGCCACGTGCTGCTGGGCTTCACCCAGCCGGCGTCGCTCAACCGCTGGCCGCTGCGCGGCGCGCACGGCGACGAATGGCCCATCGCGCCGGCCCTCACCGCCTCCAGCGGCGAAACCCTGCGCCGGCTGGCGCTGGAAGGGGCCGGCATCGCGTGCCTGTCGGACTTCATGACCCATGGGGATCGCCAGCGCGGCGACCTGGTGCAACTGCTGGCCCGGGACACGGTGGACGTGCGCCAGCCGATCAACGCCGTGTACTACCGCAACACCGCGCTGGCGGCGCGCATCACCTGCTTCCTGGACTTCATGGCCGAGCGCCTGGGCCGCTGGTAGACAGGCCCTATGGCGCGACGTACCAGCGCGTGGCGATCAGCTCCGGCTCCTGGTGCGCCTGCAGGCGCTCCCAGTGCCGGTCCGCATCCGCCACGAACAGGTCGCGCGCGATCGCCTGCGCCAGCCGCGTGGCGCCGATCGCCAGGCCCGGGATGTCACCGGCCAGCGCGCCGTGGCTCATGGTCGCGCCCCAGTTGAACAGGCGCATGCGCGCCAGGGCCGGGTCGTCGCTTTCGTCCCGCGCGCGCAGCTCGAAGCCCGCGCCCAGGTAGGGAAAGCGCGCCGGTTCGGGATGGCGCTGCGCCTCGGGCGCCGGCACGTGATTCGCCCAGGTGTCGATCGCCGGCGTGTAGCGCGCGATCTCGGGCCGGTCGAGCAGGTCGACGTCGAAGCCGGTGCCGAAGATCACGGCGTCGAAACGTTCCTGCCCGCCGCCGGGCAGCGCGACCACCACGCCCCGCACGTCCGGCGCCACGTCCAGCCAGGGCGTGCCCAGGCGCAGCGCGAAGCCGGCGAAGGCGTCGCAGCGCCGCACCGTCTCCCAGGGCGGCGGCACCTGCTCGTCGAAGATGTAGGTGTAGGCGCGCCACTTGCGTGCGTCGTCCAGCCCTTCGAAGCCGCGCAGGAAGCCGTGCGTGGACGCGGCCTTGCTCTTGTTGACCTGCGGCAGCTGCGCGCGGCGCGCGAACAGCACGACTTCGCCCGCGCCGGCCTCCAGCGCGCAGGCGGCGTTGTCGAAGGCCGAGGCGCCGGCGCCCAGCACGCCGACGCGGCGGCCGCGCAGCGCCTCGAAGTCGATCGCGTCGGCGGAATGGAAGACGCGGCCGGCCGCCTGCGGATCGCCGCGGCGCAGCGAGGGGAAGTCCGGCCAGCGCGGCGCGCCGCTGCCGTCGCGGCCCAGGGCCAGCACCAGCTGGCGCGCGCGCACCGTCTCGCGCCGGCCGTCGGCATGCTCGAGCGCCAGGTGCAGCAGCACGCCGCCGGTGGCGGGGTCGGCCGCGTGCGAGACCTCGCGCAGCGCCACGCCGTTCTCCACCGCGAGGCCGGCCGTCTCGCGCACCCACAGCAGGTAGTCGCGCCAGTCCAGGCGGCCGATCTTGTGCAGCGCCGCCCAGCCCGCGGCGCCGTGCTGCGCCTCGTACCAGGCACGGAAGCTCAGCGACGGCACGCCCAGCTCCGGCCCGCCCACGTGCTTGGGGCTGCGCAGCGTGAGCATGCGCGCGTAGGTGCCCCAGGGCCCTTCGTCGCCGCGCGGCGCGCGGTCGATCACGCGCAAATTGACGATGCCTTCCCGGCGCAGCGCGAAGGCGGCGGTCTGGCCGCACATGCCGGCGCCGGCGACCAGCACGTCCAGCACCGGTGAGCGCGCATCGGCCTGCGGATGCGGCAGCACCCACGCGGGCGGCGGCACGTTGATGCGTTCGAGGTCGGCGCGCGCCTGCGCGGCCAGGCGCGCGAGGGCGTCCTCGTCGCGTGCGCTGGCGACGAACTGCGGCGGCACGGGGGGCAGGGCGAGGTCATCGGACATGGCCTGAAGATAATCCAGAAGATGATCGCGCTCGACTGCTACTACAGCCTGTCCTCGCCCTGGGCCTATTTCGGCGGCCCGCAGCTGCAGGACATCGTGCGCCGCCACCGCGTGCGGCTCACCCTCAAGCCCTACGACTTCCAGGCCGTGGTGCCGCAGACCGGCGGCATCCCGCTCAAGACGCGGCCCGAGGCGCGCCGCAGCTACCACGCGCTGGAGCTGGCGCGCTGGCGCGAGCACCTGGCCATGCCGCTCACCCTGGAGCCCGCGCACTACCCCAAGGGCGCGCCGTCCGATCCGGACTGGAACAAGCACGCCGGCTGGATGGTGATCGCCGCGCAACTGCAGGGGCTGGACGCGCAGCCGCTGTCGCATGCCCTGCTGCGCGCGCTGTGGGCCGAGGAGCGCGACACCGCCGATGCCGCGGTGCGCGTCGCGGTGGCGAACGAGAACGGCTACGACGGCGCCGCGCTGCAGGCGCTGGAGCGCGCGCCCGAGACGCAGGCGCACTACCGCCGCTACACCGGGGAAGCGGTCGAGCGCGGCGTGTTCGGCGCACCGATCTACATCCTGAACGGCGAGCGCTTCTGGGGCCAGGACCGGCTGCACTTCCTCGACCGCGCGCTGGACCGCCTGCGCGCCGGCGGCGGCGGATAATCCCGCGATGCGAATCCGCTTCACCAAGATGCAGGGCGCCGGCAACGACTTCGTCGTGCTGGACGAGACGCGCGGTTCGCTCGGGCTGAGCGCCGAGCAGTACCGCTTCCTGGCCGACCGCCATTTCGGCGTCGGCGCGGACCAGATCCTCAGCGTGCGTCCGTCGCCGGCGCCGGGCATCGACTTCCAGTACGTGATCCACAACGCCGACGGCGGCGAGGTGGAGCAGTGCGGCAACGGCGCGCGCTGCTTCCTGCGCTTCGTGCGCGAGCAGGGCCTGACGGACAAGGACGCGGTGCGCGTGCAGACGCTCTCGGGCGTGATCGAGCCACGCATGAACGCGGACGGCCGCGTCACGGTGGACATGGGCGCGCCGGTCTTCGAGCCGGCACGCGTGCCTTTCGACGCCGCCGGGCTCGATCCGCAGCCCGAGGGCGGCTGGGAGACCTGGCACCTGGCGCTGTCCACGCGCGCCGAGGGCGCGATCGTCGCCGTCGCCATCCTGTCGATGGGCAATCCCCATGCGGTGCAGCTCGTCGACGACATCGAGACCGCGGCCGTGGAAACGCAGGGCCCGCTGATCGAGCACCATCCGCGCTTCCCGCAGCGCGTGAACGCCGGCTTCCTGCAGGTGGTCGACCGCCGCCACGCGCGGCTGCGCGTGTACGAGCGCGGCGCCGGCGAGACGCTGGCCTGCGGCACCGGCGCCTGCGCCGCGGTGGTCGCCGGCATCCGCCTGGGGCACTTCGACGCGCGGGTGGACGTCGAGACCCGCGGCGGCATCCTCACCATCGAATGGGCCGGCCCCGGCCGGCCCGTGTTCATGACCGGCCCGGCCATCACCGTCTTCTCCGGCGAGATCGACGTGCCCGACCTGTGACGACCTCCTTCACTCTGCCAACGCCATGAACCCCATCACCGAAGACGACATCGCCAACTACCTCTCGAACTCGCCGGACTTCTTCGAGCGCCACGCCCAGCTGCTGGCGCAGGTGCAGCTCACCAGCCCGCACGGCAGCCGCGCGGTGAGCCTGCAGGAGCGCCAGGCCGAGATGCTGCGCGAGAAGATCAAGGCGCTGGAGCACCGCATCATGGACATGGTGCGCCACGGCACCGAGAACGTGGTCACCGCCGACCGGCTGCAGCGCTGGACGCTGAGCCTGCTGACCTGGCGCGACCCGCGCCACCTGCCGGGCGAGATCGCCGAGGGGCTGCGCACCCAGTTCCTGGTGCCGCAGACGGCCCTCAAGCTGTGGGACCTGGACGGGGCCTACGCGAACGAGGGCTACGCGCAGGGCGTCAGCGAGGACGTGAAGACCTTCGCCGCCTCGCTGGCCACGCCCTACTGCGGCCTCAACGCCGGCTTCGAGGCGGTGCAGTGGCTGCCCGAGCCCGGCGCGGCGGTATCCCTGGCGCTGGTGCCGCTGCGCGCCGAGCCGCAGGCGCCCACCTTCGGCCTGCTGGTGCTGGCCTCGCCGGACGCGCAGCGCTTCAACCCCGAGATGGGCACCGACTTCCTGGAGCGCATCGCGCAACTGGCATCCGCCGCCCTGTCGCGCCTGAAGTGACCCGCCGGCGGGCGCCCGTGCGCCCGAACCGCGGGCCATCGTGAACAATGCAGCCCATGGCGACTTCTTCCGAGGACGACGCGGCGCTCATCGCGCGCTACCTCGCGCACGTGCGCGTGGAGCGACGCTTGGCGGCGCGCACGGTCGCCCTCTACACCGAGCACCTGAAGACCCTGGCCGCCAGGGCCGGCGAGGCCGCGCTGCCGCTGGCGCGCGTGCAGCCGGCCCACATCCGGCGCTGGATGGCGCAGCTGCACGGCGCCGGGCGCGAGCCGCGCGGCATCGCGCTGGTGCTCTCGTGCTGGCGCGGCTTCTACCGCTGGCTGGGCCACGAGGGCGGGATCGACGCCAACCCGGTGCAGGACGTGCACGCGCCCAAGGCCGGCCGGCCGCTGCCGAAGGCGCTCGCCGTCGACGATGCGGTGCAGCTCGCCGAGCACCATGACGCGCAGGCCGATCCCTGGACCGAGGCGCGCGACCGGGCGATCGTCGAGCTGCTCTACGGCTGCGGCCTGCGCGTGGGCGAGCTGGTGGGCCTGGACCTGCGCGCCGGCAAGGACGCGCGCGGCTGGGTCGACCTGGACGCCGGCGAGGCCAGCGTGCTCGGCAAGGGCAGCAAGCGGCGCGGCGTGCCGGTGGGCGGCAAGGCGGCCGAGGCGCTGGCCGCCTGGCTGGCGCTGCGCGGCGACGGGCCGGCCGGCGCCGCCACCGATCCCCTCGCGCTGTTCGTCGGCCACCGCGGCGCGCGCCTGTCGCCGGCCGCCGTCTGGCAGCTGCTGCGCACCCGCAGCCTGAAGGCCGGCCTGCCGGTGCCGGTGCACCCGCACATGCTGCGGCACTCCTTCGCCAGCCACGTGCTGCAGTCCAGCAGCGACCTGCGCGCGGTGCAGGAGCTGCTGGGCCACGCCAACATCGCCACCACGCAGGTCTACACGCGGCTGGATTTCCAGCATCTGGCCAAGGCCTACGACGCCGCCCATCCGCGGGCGAAACTGAAAGACAAATGAAAGTCCTGCGCCTGAAGCCCGGCAAGGAGCGTTCGCTTCTGCGCCGGCATCCCTGGGTGTTCGACGCCGCCATCGCCAAGGGCGGCGGCGATGCGGGCGAGACGGTGCGCATCGAGTCGCACGAGGGCCGCTTCCTGGCCTGGGCGGCCTGCAGCCCGCACTCGAAGATCCGCGCGCGGGCCTGGAGCTTCGAGGAAGGGCAGCGCATCGACGCCGCCTTCCTGGGCGCGCGCGTGGCGGCGGCCGTGCGGGCACGCGGCTGGTTCGAGCTGCCCAGCGACGGCGTGCGCCTGGTGCACGGCGAGGCCGACGGGCTGCCGGGGCTGATCGTGGACCGCTACGGCGACACCCTGGTCGCCCAGTTCCTGTCGGCCGGCACCGAGCGCTGGAAGGCGGTGCTGGCCGACGCGCTGCTCGCGGCCACCGGCCTGGCGCGGCTGTACGAGCGCTCCGACGCCAGCGGCCGCGAGCGCGAGGGCCTGGCGCCGGTCACCGGCTGGCTGCGGGGCGACGGGCCGACGGAACTCACGATCCGCGAGCACGACTGGCGCCTCACGCTGGACATCGCCACCGGTCACAAGACCGGCTTCTACCTCGACCAGCGCGACAGCCGGCAGCGCTTCGCGCAGCTGGCACGCCACCGGCGCTTTGGGCGCGTGCTCAACTGCTACTGCTACACCGGCGGCTTCACCGCGGCCGCCGCCAGCGGCCTGGCGGCGGCCGGCGCGCTGGAAGGCGCGCGGCTGGTGTCGGTCGATTCCTCGCGGCCGGCGCTGGCGCGGGCGCAGGCGCACCTGGCGCTCAACGGCTTCGAGGCCGCGCAGGCAGAGTTCCTCGACGCCGACGTCAACGCCACGCTGCGCCGCTTCATCGAGCAGGGCGAAGGCTTCGACGCCATCGTGCTCGATCCGCCCAAGTTCGCGCCCACGGTGGCCCATGCCGAGCGCGCCGCGCGCGCCTACAAGGACATCAACCGCCTGGCCTTCAAGCTGCTGGCGCCCGGCGGCGTGCTGCTGACCTTCTCCTGCTCGGGCGGCATCGGCGCCGACCTGTTCCACAAGATCGTCGCCTCGGCCGGCATCGACGCCGGCGTGGACGGCTACATCGCCGAGCGCCTGGGCGCGGCGCCGGACCACCCGATGACCATCGAGTTCCCCGAAGGGGAGTACCTGAAGGGGCTGGTGGTGGTGCGCAAGTAGGCGCCGGCAACAGGGCTTCTCGTTCACGCCTACACTTTCCGGCTTTTCCGTTTCCGGAGCATCCGCATGGCCCTCATTCCCGCCACCATCCTCACCGGCTTCCTCGGCTCGGGCAAGACCACGCTGCTCAAGCGCGTGCTCTCCGAGGCGCACGGCCAGAAGATCGCCGTGGTCGAGAACGAGTTCGGCGAGGAGAACATCGATTCAGACATCCTCGTGACCGAAAGCAAGGAGCAGATCGTGCAGATGAGCAACGGCTGCATCTGCTGCACCATCCGCGAGGACCTGCGCGAGACGCTGCAACTGCTGGCGGCCAAGAAGCGCAAGGGCCTGCTGGACTTCGACCGCGTGGTGATCGAGACCACCGGCCTGGCCGACCCCGGCCCGGTGGCGCAGACCTTCTTCATGGACGACGAGATCGCCGAGAGCTACCTGCTGGACTCCATCCTCACGCTGGTGGACGCCAAGCACGCCGCCCAGCAGCTCAACGACCGCCAGGAGGCGCGGCGCCAGGTGGGCTTCGCCGACCAGATATTCATCAGCAAGACCGACCTGGTGGCCGAGGAGGAGGCCGAGGCGCTGATCCACCGCCTCAAGCACATGAACCCGCGCGCGCCGCAGCGCAAGGTGCATTTCGGCGAGGTGCCGCTGACCGACGTGTTCGACCTGCGCGGCTTCAACCTCAATGCCAAGCTGGACATCGATCCGGACTTCCTCGAGGAAGACGATCACGACCACCACGACCATGACCACGCGCATGGCGAGCATTGCGACCATCCCTCGCACACGCACGGACACGGCCACCATCACCACCATGACGACGACGTCAAGAGCTTCGTCTACAGGGCCGACCGGCCCTTCGACCCGGCCCGGCTGGAGGATTTCCTGGGTGCCATCGTCAACATCTACGGCCCGCGCATGCTGCGCTACAAGGGCGTGCTCGACATGAAGGGCACCGAGCGCAAGGTGATCTTCCAGGGCGTGCACCAGCTCATGGGCAGCGACCTGGGGCCCGAGTGGGCCAAGGACGAGCCGCGCACGAGCCGCATGGTGTTCATCGGCATCGACCTGCCGCGCGAGATCCTGGAACAGGGCTTGGACCAGTGCCTGGTCTGAGCCGGAATCGGCCCGCGCTTCCCTCGTCGCCAGTTCTCTATACAATCGCGCGCCTGTTCCGGGGCCCGCCCGCCGCTTCCAGCGGCCGGATGTGACTTTCGGCATAGCAAGGTGCGCGTTCGCCGGCCGCATTCGGGGGTATAACCCCGGGGTCGTCTCGGCGCGCAACCCGGCAGCGTGGTGCCCATGGGTCGCAAGCCTCGGCGCCATGGGAAGAGACAGCCCAGTGAAAGTGCGTTCCAGTCCGTCGAAGGAGCCAGTCACCGTGAAGAAACCCGCCGCCAAGGCCCAACCCGCGACCCGAACGGCTGCCGCCAGGACGCCGGTGCGTGCGCAGGCTGTGCCCGCCGCGAAGCGGGCCGCCGTCGCGGCGAAGTCCAAGAAGCCGGCCGGCAAGGCGGCCGTCAAGGCCGCGGCGCCCGCGAAAGCGGTGAAGGCGCCCCAGGCCGTTTCCCCGGCGAAGAAGACAGCCAGCGCGCGCACCGCGGCGGCGCCTTCCTCGCCTTCCCCCACCCCTGCCGGCCGCAAAGCCGCTTCGACCGGATCCCCGATGCCTCAGAAAAAAGCGGCAGCTGCCTCTTCTGCTCCTTCCCCCGCCACGGCGACGCCCCCGGCAGCCGCGGTGGCCGCCACGCCCCCTCCGGCGCGCGGCGGCCGCGTGTCGCGCCTGTCCCAGCTGACCGTGCCCTCCATGCCTCAAGCGGTGGCGTCGACCGCCGCCAAGGCCAGCTTCACCCAGATCATGTCCACTGCCATCGTCCCCCCACCGCCCGTGGCCGTCAAAAAAGACCCCAAGCTCGCGAACAACTGGAAAACCAAGTCGCCCGAGGAGCTGACCGATGCCGAAGTCATCGCCATGCCCGACGGCGAGTACATGAACGACAAGCAGATGGCGTTCTTCCGCCTGAAGCTGCTGCAGCTCAAGCAGGGCATCCTCGAGAACGCCGGCGAGACCACCGAGCATCTGCGCGAGGACACGGTGGTCGTGCCCGACCCGGCCGACCGCGCCACCATCGAGGAAGAGCATGCGCTGGAGCTGCGCACCCGCGACCGCGAGCGCAAGCTGCTCAAGAAGATCGAGCAGTCGATCGCCCGCATCGACGCCGGCGACTACGGCTACTGCGACGAGACCGGCGAGCCGATCGGCGTCGGCCGCCTGCTGGCGCGTCCCACGGCCACGCTGTCGCTCGAGGCCCAGCAGCGCCGGGAGCTCAAGCAGAAGATGTTCGGCGACTGATCGCGGGAGCGCGCCCGATCCCATGGCCAAGGACGAAACGAGCGGCCGCCTTCTGTCGAAGGTGGCGAAGTTCGTCCGCAACCCGCTCAAGGACTGGTCCGAGCTCGACGCGCAGGACTCGTCCGGGTCAGCCGAGCACGGCTACAGCCGGGAGATGCTCAAGGAGATGATCGAGCGGCGGCAGCGCAACGACTTCGTGCGCCGCCGCGAGTTCGACATGCTGCGCAAGCTGCGCCGCCGCGAGGCCGCCGGCGCACGCGACGGCGCGGCGCACCCCTCGTCCTTCCAGCACAGCAGCGCCGACAAGTCCGACGAGCGGGCGCTCACGCTCAAGAAGATCGACGAGATCGAGCAGCAGATGTCCCAGCAGTGGTGGAAGGGCACCGGCGCCGCGCCGGATCCCGCCACCGGGGCTGCCGGCACGGCGGCGGCCGGCATGCCGGTCCCGCCGGCCCGCGCCTACGCCGAAACCGCACCGGGCATGGCGATGCCCGAGAGCGTGCCCGACTCCGGACCCCAGACCGCCAACCTGCCGCCGGTCACGGGACGGGTGTACGAGACGGCGCTGGAAGAGGCCGCGATCCTGTTCGCGCAGGGCGACGACGCCGGCACCGAGGCGATCCTGCTGCAGGCGCTGTCGCCGGACGGCCCGCACGCCGAGCACGAGGACACCTGGCGCGCCCTGCTGGACCTGTACCGCGCCACGGGCGACGCCGAGAAGTTCGTCGCCGCGAGCACCCGCTATGCCCAGCGCCTGAGGCGGCCCGGCCCCGAATGGGTGTCGCTGCGCGCTTTGGCGCGCCGGGTGCAGGGCGCCCCGACCGCCACCGGCGAGAACGCCGCCGAGGCCGACTGGTACAGCCCGCCGCAGCTCACGCGCGAGGGCCTGGCCGACCTCACCCGCGCCCTGGGGGCCGCCCGCGGGCCTGCGTGGTTCCTCGACTGGCGCTCGCTGACCTCGATCGCGCCCGATGCGGCCGCGCCGCTCAAGAGCCTGTTCACCCACTGGGCCGATTCCCCGGTGCAGCTGCGCTTCGCCGGCGCCGACCACCTGCTGTCCGTGCTGGCCGAGGCCACGCCGCTGGTCGAGCGCGACACCGACCCGGCCTGGTGGCACCTGTACATGGCGGTGCTGCGCACGCTGCACCGGGTCGACGACTTCGAGCTGGTGGCGCTGAACTACTGCCTCACCTACGAGCTGTCGCCGCCGGCCTGGCAGGAGCCGCAGGGCAGCTACGTCGCTGCCGAGCCGTCGCGCGTCACCCGGCCCGGCAGCCTGCTGCCCGAGCCGGAGGGTGGCGCCGACACCGGGCAGGCGGTGCTGGCCGGCGACCTGCGCGGCGAATCCCACGCGACCTGGCAGCGCCTGGATGCCGAGCTCGCCGACACCATGGCGCCGATCATCTCCTGCGCCGCGCTGGTGCGCGTCGATTTCGCCGCCGCCGGCACCCTGCTGACCTGGGTGACGGCGCGCGATGCGCGCGGCCAGCGGGTGGAGTTCGTCGACGTGCACCGTCTCCTGGCCGCCTTCTTCGGCGTGATCGGCATCGCCGACCATGCCGAGGTGCTGGTGCGCCGCAGCTGACGCCGGCGCCCGGCCGCGCGAGAATCCGCGGCATCGGCCTTGCATCGGGCAGGCCCATCCCCACATGCCTCCGATGGAACAATTTCACGGAACCACGATCGTCAGCGTCCGCCGCCAGACGCCCCAGGGCGTGCAGGTCGCCATCGGCGGCGACGGCCAGGTCACCCTGGGCCACATCGTCGTCAAGGGCTCGGCGCGCAAGGTGCGCAAGCTCTACCACGGCAAGGTGCTGGCCGGCTTCGCCGGCGCCACCGCCGACGCCTTCACGCTGTTCGAGCGCTTCGAGGCCAAGCTCGAGAAGCACCAGGGCCAGCTGGTGCGCGCCGCGATCGAACTGACCAAGGACTGGCGCACCGACCGCGTGCTGCGCCGCCTCGAAGCGATGCTGGCGGTGGCCGACCGCGACGCCTCGCTGATCATCACCGGCAACGGCGACGTGCTGGAGCCCGAGCAGGGCATCGTCGCCATCGGCTCCGGCGGCGCCTACGCCCAGGCGGCCGCCAAGGCCCTGCTGACGCACACCGAGCTGCCGGCGCAGGAGGTGGTCAAGCGCTCGCTGGAGATCGCGGGCGAGATCTGCATCTACACCAACATGCACCACACGATCGAGACCCTGGACTGAACCGATGGCATCCATGACCCCCCAGGAGATCGTCTCCGAACTCGACAACCACATCGTCGGCCAGCCCCAGGCCAAGCGCGCGGTGGCGATCGCGCTGCGCAACCGCTGGCGGCGCCAGCAGGTCGACGAGAAGCTGCGTGCCGAGATCACGCCCAAGAACATCCTCATGATCGGCCCCACCGGCGTGGGCAAGACCGAGATCGCGCGCCGGCTGGCGCGGCTGGCCGACGCGCCCTTCATCAAGGTGGAGGCGACCAAGTTCACCGAAGTGGGCTACGTCGGCAAGGACGTCGATTCGATCATCCGCGACCTGGCCGAGATGGCCGTCAAGCAGACGCGCGAGGCCGAGAGCGCGAAGGTGCGCATGCGCGCCGAGGATGCCGCCGAGGAGCGCATCCTCGACGCGCTGCTGCCCGCCGCCCGCAGCGCCGACGGCACGCCGTCCGCCGACAGCGGCAACGCCACGCGCCAGGCCTTCCGCAAGAAGCTGCGCGAGCACCAGCTCGACGACAAGGAGATCGAGCTGGAGCTGGCCGAAAGCCGCATGCCGCTGGAGATCATGGGCCCGGCCGGCATGGAGGAGATGACCGAGCAGCTGCGCGGCATGTTCTCCCAGCTCGGCGGCGCGCGCAAGAAGACGCGCAAGCTCAAGATCGGCGAGGCCATGCGCCTGCTGGTCGACGAGGAGGCGGCCAAGCTGCTCAACGAGGACGAGATCCGCGCGCAGGCGATCACCAGCGCCGAGCAGAACGGCATCGTCTTCATCGACGAGATCGACAAGGTCGCCACCCGCAGCGAGGCGCAGGGCGCCGACGTCTCGCGACAGGGCGTGCAGCGCGACCTGCTGCCGCTGGTCGAGGGCACGGCCGTGACCACCAAGTACGGCGTGGTGCGCACCGACCACATCCTGTTCATCGCCAGCGGCGCCTTCCACCTGTCCAAGCCCAGCGACCTGATCCCGGAGCTGCAGGGGCGCTTTCCGATCCGCGTCGAGCTGCAGTCCCTCTCGGTGGCCGACTTCGAGAGCATCCTGACGCAGACCCGCGCCTCGCTGGTCAAGCAGTACCAGGCCCTGCTGGCGACCGAGGGCGTCACGCTCGAGTTCACGCCCGATGGCATCACCCGGCTGGCGTCCATCGCCTACGAGGTCAACGAGCGCACCGAGAACATCGGCGCGCGGCGCCTGTCGACCGTCATGGAGCGCCTGCTCGACGAGGTGAGCTTCGATGCGACGCGCCTGGACGGCCAGTCGGTGCGCATCGACGCCGCCTATGTGGACGGCCGTCTGGAGGCACTAAGTCACGACGAGGATCTTTCGCGCTTCATCCTCTGAGCGCCCGGTGGCGCAGTGTTCGCTTCACGAAACACTTTCAGTGCCATTGCTAAGTGCTTACTTCTAAACGACTTTCGGTGATCTTGCGGTTGCAGGATCGCCGCTAAGTCGTTGATTCCATTACAAAAAATACGAGCGACACCCCGTTGCGCGGTAGGCGTTTCCTGCTACAGTGCAAAAAAGTGGAGTTAAGTGGGAAAAAGTGTCGCCTGAATGTGCATTCAGGCCCCTCAACTTCCTGAATGGGGTTCGTGGTCGTGTTTCAGGGTGCTTCATCGCTGAGTCTGGATGCCAAGGGTCGGCTGTCGGTGCCGACCCGGCATCGTGACGTCCTGGCCGCCACGGCCGGCGGCCAGCTCACGATCACCCGCCATCCGCACGGCTGCCTGATGATCTTCCCGCGTCCCGCGTGGGAGCAGTTCCGCGAACGCATCGCCGCCATGCCGCTGAAGGACCAGTGGCTCAAGCGCCTGTTCCTGGGCAATGCGATGGACGTCGAGATGGACGCCACCGGCCGCGTGCTCGTCTCCCCCGAACTGCGCGCGGCGGCCGGCATCGCGCGCGACACGCTGCTGCTGGGCATGGGCAGCCACTTCGAGTTGTGGGACAGGGCGACCCACGACGCCAAGGAGGCCGAGGCCCTGGCCGCCGGCCTGGCGTCGCAGGCGCTCGAGGACCTCGCTTTCTGACGAGGCCGGCCTTGGACACTCCATGGACCCACACCACCGTGCTGTTGAACGAGGCGGTCGACGCCCTCGCGGCGGAGGGTTCGCACGGCACCTTCGTGGACGCGACCTTCGGGCGCGGCGGCCATTCGCGGCTGATCCTGCAGCGGCTGGCGCGCGAGGGCCGGCTGATCGCCTTCGACAAGGACGCCGAGGCGGTGGCCGAGGCGCAGCACATCGGGGACGCGCGCTTTTCGATCCGGCACGAGGGCTTCGGCCAACTGGGGGAGCTGCCGCCGGGCAGCGTCGCCGGCGTGCTGTTGGACCTCGGTGTCAGCTCTCCCCAGATCGACAACCCCGCACGGGGTTTTTCTTTTCGTTTCGACGGTCCGCTGGACATGCGCATGGACACCACGCGCGGCCAGAGCGTGGCCGAGTGGCTGGCGACGGCCGAACCACAGCAGATTGCAGAGGTGATTCGTGACTATGGCGAAGAACGGTTTGCTGTTCAGATTGCAAAGGCGATTGTTGCTCGCCGACAGGAACGGGGCCCAGTTTCAACCACCGCCGAGCTGGCCGAGCTCGTGGCTGGCACGGTCAAAACCCGCGAGCCGGGCCAGAACCCTGCAACGCGCACATTTCAGGCTCTTCGGATTTTCATCAACGCCGAGCTTGAAGAGCTGCAACAGGCGCTCGCCGCAAGCCTGAGCGTGCTGCAACCCGGGGGGCGGCTCGCGGTGATCAGCTTCCATTCGCTGGAAGACCGCATCGTCAAGCAGTTCATCGCGGCGCATTCGCGCGAGGTGTTCGACCGCCGCGCGCCTTTTGCTGCCCCCAAGGCCATGAGGCTGCGCGCCCTCGGGCGCGTCAAGCCCTCCGAGGCCGAGGTGGCCGCCAACCCGCGCGCGCGCAGTGCGATCCTGCGCGTGGCCGAACGGACGGCGACGGCATGATGACGCGGCTGAACGTGCTGCTGCTGCTCGCGGTGCTCGCCACCGCGATGTACCTGGTGCACACGCAGTACCTCTCGCGCCAGCTCTTCACGGAGCTGTACCGCACGCAGAGCGAGGCGCGCCGGCTGGAGACGGAGTTCGAGCGCCTGCAGGTGGAAAAGCGCGCCCAGGCCACCCCGCTGCGCGTCGAGAAGCTCGCCAAGGAGCAGCTCAGGATGCGCACCACGACGCCGGCGATCACCCAGTACGTGCGCCCGGACGGCACGGTGATTCCGGCGATCGTCGCGCCTGAGCCCGACCCGAAGGCTGCGGCACCGCAGCGCCCCGGCGCGCCGGCAAGGAGCGGGCGATGAGCACCGGCCGCAGCGTGCGCTACACCACCAGCCCCCTGCTGGCGAGCAAGACGCCGGTATGGCGCAGCAAGTTCATCGTCGCGGGCATCGCGCTGGGCTTTCTCGTGCTCGCCGGGCGTGCGGCCTACGTGCAGGTGATCGGCAACGACTTCTTCCAGCGCCAGGGCGAGGTGCGCTTCGTGCGCACGCTGGAGTTGCCGGCCAACCGCGGCCGCATCATGGACCGCAACGGGCTGATCCTGGCCTCCAGCGTGGTGGCGCCCAGCGTGTGGGCCATTCCCGAGGACATCGAACGCGACGACCCGAAGGTGCGCGCCAAGCTGCAGCAGGTCGCCAAACTGCTCGAGATGCCGATGAAGGAGCTCGACAAGAAGCTGGCCGACGAGGACAAGACCTTCGTGTGGATCCGCCGCCAGGTCGACGAGCCGATCGCCAAGCAGATCGCCGCGCTGGAGATCAAGGGGCTGTACCAGCGCAAGGAATACAAGCGCCAGTACCCCGAAGGCGAGGCCGCCGCCCACGTGGTGGGCTTCACCAACGTCGAGGACAGCGGGCAGGAAGGCATCGAGCTGGCCTTCAACAAGGAGCTGGCCGGCAAGGCCGGCTCGCAGCGCGTCATCAAGGACCGCCTGGGCCGCGTGGTCCAGGGCGTGGGCGAGCAGGTGCCGCCGGTGGACGGCCAGGATCTCCAGCTGTCGATCGACAGCAAGGTGCAGTTCTTCGCCTACCAGAAGCTGCGCGACGCCGTGACGGCGCACAAGGCCAAGGGCGGCAGCGTGGTGGTGCTGGACGCGGTCACCGGCGAGATCCTCGCGCTGGCCAACTACCCCAGCTACGTGCCGGACAAGCGCCGCAACCTCACCGGCGAGCAACTGCGCAACCGCGCGCTCACCGACGTCTTCGAGCCCGGCTCGACGATGAAGCCGATCACCGTGGCGATGGCCCTGGAGGCCGGCCGCATCCGGCCGCAGACGGTGATCGACACCGCGCCGGGGCGCTACGCCCTGGGCGGGTTCACCATCAGCGACACCCACAACTACGGCGCGCTCACGGTGGAGGGCGTGATCCAGAAGTCGAGCAACGTCGGCGCGCTGAAGATCGCGCAGAAGATGACCCCGCACGAGATGTGGGACACCTACACCGCGCTGGGCTATGGGCAGAAGCCCCAGATCGCCTTCCCGGGCGCGGTCACCGGCCGGTTGCGACCGTGGAAGACCTGGAAGCCGGTCGAGCAGGCCACCATGTCCTATGGCTACGGGCTGTCGGCCTCGCTGTTCCAGATGGCGCACTCGTACACCGCCTTCGCGCACGACGGCCGCGTGATCCCCGCGACCATCCTCAAGAGCGCGGAGCCGGCGGTGGGCGTGCGCGTGTTCTCGCCCAGCAACGCGCTGGCCGTGCGCAAGATGCTGCAGATGGCCACCGGCCCCGGCGGCACCGGCCAGCGCGCGCAGACCGTGGGCTATTCGGTGGGCGGCAAGTCCGGCACCGCGCGCAAGCAGGTCGGCAAGGGCTACGCCTCGGGCAAGTACCGCGCCTGGTTCACCGGCATGGCACCGATCGGCGAGCCGCGCGTCATCGTGGCGGTGATGGTCGACGAGCCCAGCGCCGGGCAGTACTACGGCGGCCTGGTGGCGGCGCCGGTGTTCAGCGAAGTGGTGCAGCAGACGCTGCGCATGATGAACGTGCCGCCCGATCTGGCAGTCAAACCCCTGGTCGTCGCGCAGGACGTGGACGAGAGCTTCTGATGATCGCCCAGCTCCACTCTCCCCAGGACGCCGCCCGCTGGCTGCGCGCGCGCGTGCGCGGCGCGCTGCACGCCGACAGCCGGCCGGTGGCCGCCGGCGACGGCTTCATCGCCTGGCCCGGCGCCGCCACCGATGGGCGGCGCCATGTCGCCGCGGCCCTGGCGCAAGGGGCGGCGGCGTGCCTGGTCGAGCACGAGGGGATCGAGGCCTTCGATTTCGCCGGCGACGCGGTCGCCAGCTACGCCGGCCTGAAGGGCGCGACCGGACCGATCGCCGCCGCGTACTACGAACAGCCGTCGGCGTGCATCGAGGTGCTGGCCGTCACCGGCACCAACGGCAAGACCTCCACCGCCTGGTGGCTGGCCGAGGCGCTCACCGCCGCCGGCCGCGCGCCGTCGCCCTGCGCGGTGGTGGGCACGCTGGGCATCGGCGTGCCGCCCGAGCTTCGCTACACCGGCCTGACCACGCCCGACCCGGTGGTGCTGCAGCGCGGCCTGCGCGAATTCGCCGACCGCGGCTTCGGCGCCTGCGCGATCGAGGCCTCGTCCATCGGCCTGGCCGAGCGGCGGCTGGACGGCACGCGCATCGCGCTGGCCGTCTTCACCAACTTCACCCAGGACCACCTGGACTACCACGGCGACATGGACGCCTACTGGCGTGCCAAGGCCGAGTTGTTCCGCTGGCCGGGGCTGCGCGCGGCGGTGGTGAACATCGACGACGTGCGTGGCGCCGCGCTGACGGCCGAGCTGGGGCAGGGCGGTCCCGACCTCTGGACGCTGTCGACCCGCGGCGGCGCGGCGCGCCTGTCGGCGCAGGACATCGGCTACGAGGCGCAGGGCCTGGCCTTCACCGTGGCCGAGGCCGGCGCCGCGCCGCAGCGCCTGGCCACCGGCCTGATCGGCCAGTACAACGTGGCCAACGTGCTGGGCGTGATCGGCGCGCTGCGCGCGCTGGGCTTCACGCTGCCCGAGGCCGCGGCCGCCTGCGCTCGCCTGAGCAGCGTGCCCGGCCGCATGGAGCGCGTGAGCCTGCCCGGCCGGCCGCTGGCCGTGGTCGACTACGCCCACACCCCCGACGCGCTGGACAAGGCGCTGGACGGCCTGCGCCCCTTCGCGCAGCAACGCGGTGGGCGGCTGTGGTGCGTGTTCGGCTGCGGCGGCGACCGCGACCCGGTCAAGCGCCCGATGATGGCCGCCGTGGCCGAGGCGCGCGCCGACCAGGTGGTGCTGACCAGCGACAACCCGCGCAGCGAATCGCCCGAAGCGATCCTCGGCCAGATGCTGCGCGGCCTGAGCCGCCCCGAGGCGGCGCGGGTCGAGCCCGACCGCGCGCGCGCCATCGCCGATGCGCTCGCCCAGGCTGCGCCGGCCGACGTGGTGCTGATCGCCGGCAAGGGCCACGAGGCCTGGCAGGAGATCGCCGGCCAGCGCCTTCCCTTCTCGGACCGCACGCACGCGCTGGACGCGCTGGCTGCCAGGAGTTCGCCATGAGCCGTGCCGCCGAGACGATGTTCACGCTGGCCGAGGCCGCCGCCTGGGTGCCCGGCGCACGCCTGGTCGGCGACGCCGCCACCCCGGTGGCGCGCGTGCACACCGACACGCGTTCGCTGGCGGCGGGCGACCTGTTCGTCGCGCTCAAGGGCGAGCGCTTCGACGCGCACGACTTCCTGGGCGAGGCCCGCGCCCGCGGCGCCGTCGCGGCGATCGCGCACGGCGGCCTCGACGCCGCCGGCCTGCCGGGCCTGGAAGTGCCCGACACGCTGGGCGCGCTGGGCGCGCTGGCAGCGGGCTGGCGCGCGCAGTTCGCGCTGCCGCTGATCGCGGTGGCCGGCAGCAACGGCAAGACCACCGTCACGCAGATGATCGCGGCCATCCTCGCGGCGGCCTGCGGCGAGCGCGGCCTGGCCACCGCCGGCAACCTCAACAACGAGATCGGCGTGCCGCTCACGCTGCTGCGGCTGCGTGCGCACCACCAGCGCGCGGTGGTCGAGCTGGGCATGAACCATCCCGGCGAGATCGCGCGGCTGGCCGCCGTCACGCGGCCGACCATCGCGCTGGTCAACAACGCGCAGCGCGAGCACCTGGAATTCATGGCCACGGTCGAGGCGGTGGCGCGCGAGAACGGCGCCGTGCTCACGGCCCTGCCGGCCGACGGCACCGCCGTCTTCCCGCATGGCGATGCCTTCACCGCCCTGTGGGCGGAGATGGCCCACGAAGGCGCGCCGCGCCGCTGCCTGACCTTCGGCGGGCAGGCCGACGCCGACATCGCGCTCGTCGACGCGCAATGGCGCGGCGGCGCCTGGCAGGTGCAGGTGCGCACGCCGCTGGATGCGCTGACCTTCGCGCTGCGCATCGCCGGCCGCCACAACGTGGGCAACGCCCTGGCGGCCGTCGCCTGCACGCTGGCGGCCGGCGTGTCGCTCGAGAAGATCGCGCAGGGCCTGGAAGCCTTCACGCCGGTGAAGGGCCGCTCGCGCGCCAGCCTGCGCCGCCTGGCCGATGGCCGCGTGCTGACGCTGGTGGACGACAGCTACAACGCCAACCCGGATTCGGTGCGCGCCGCCATCGACGTGCTCGCCGCTCTGCCCGGCCCGCGCCTGCTGGTGCTGGGCGACATGGCGGAAGTCGGCGACCAGGGCGCGCAGTTCCACGCCGAGATCGGCGCCTACGCGCGCGAGCGCGGCATCGAGGCGCTGCATGCGCTGGGTGCCGCGTCGGCGCATGCCGTCGCCGCCTTCGGTGCCGAAGGGCGCCATTTCGAGGCCATCGAGACGCTGGACGCCGCCGTGCGCGCACTGCTGCCGGCCACGGCCAGCATCCTGGTCAAGGGCTCGCGCTCCATGAGGATGGAACGCGTGGTGCAGGCCATCGCTGCTGACACACAAGAACACGAGGAGGCCGGTCATGCCGCATGAGCCGCGCAAGACACCATGCTGATGAGCCTGGCCCAATGGCTGCAGACGCTCTGGCCCGAGCTCGGGTTCCTGCGCGTCTTCCAGTACCTGACCTTCCGCGCACTGATGGCCGCGCTCACCGCGCTGCTGCTCGGGCTGATCGCGGGGCCCTACGTCATCCGCCGGCTGGCGGCGCTGAAGATCGGCCAGCCGGTGCGCGGCTACGGCATGGAGACGCACCTGACCAAGAGCGGCACGCCCACCATGGGCGGGGTGCTGGTGCTGTTCGCCATCGCCTTCGCCACGCTGCTGTGGTTCGACCTGTCCAACCGCTTCGTGTGGATCGTGCTGTGGGTCACGCTGGGCTTCGGCGCCATCGGCTGGGTGGACGACTGGCGCAAGGTGGTGCGCAAGGACCCGGAAGGCATGCGCTCGCGCGAGAAATACCTGTGGCAGTCGCTGGTCGGGCTGGTCGCCGCCTTCTACCTGCTGTTTTCGATCTCCGAGAGTTCCAACTGGCGTGTGCTGGAACTGTTCGCCACCTGGGTGCGCTCGGGCTTCGCCATGGACTTCCCGCCCAAGATCAACCTGCTGGTGCCCTTCTTCAAGGAGATCAGCTACCCGCTGGGCGGCATCGGCTTCGTGATCCTGACCTACCTGGTGATCGTGGGCGCGAGCAACGCCGTGAACCTCACCGACGGGCTGGACGGCCTGGCGATCATGCCGGTGGTGATGGTGGGCTCGGCGCTGGGCGTGTTCGCCTACGTCACCGGCAACGCGGTCTATTCGAAGTACCTGCTGTTCCCGAACATCCCGGGCTCGGGCGAGCTGCTGGTGTTCTGCTCGGCCATGGCCGGCGCGGGACTGGCCTTCCTGTGGTTCAACACCCATCCGGCGCAGGTCTTCATGGGCGACGTCGGCGCGCTGGCGCTGGGCGGCGCGCTGGGCACCATCGCGGTGATCGTGCGCCAGGAGATCGTGTTCTTCGTGATGGGCGGCATCTTCGTCGTCGAGGCGATCTCGGTCATGGCCCAGGTGGCCTACTTCAAGTACACCAAGAAGCGCTTCGGCGAAGGCCGCCGGGTGCTCAAGATGGCGCCGCTGCACCACCATTTCGAGAAGAGCGGCTGGCGCGAGACGCAGGTCGTGGTGCGCTTCTGGATCATCACGATGCTGCTGTGCCTCGTGGGCCTGTCCACGCTGAAGCTGAGGTGAGGCACGCATGCGGCATCTGAACGACCAACACGTGCTGATCCTGGGGCTGGGCGCCTCGGGCCTGGCGATGGCGCGCTGGTGCGCCCGCCATGGCGCGCATGTGACCGTGGCCGACACGCGCGAGGCGCCGCCGCAACTGGCCGCGCTGCGCGAGGCCGTGCCGCAGGCCCGGTTCGTCGGCGGCGACTTCTCCGCCGCGCTGGTGGAGGGCACGCCGGTGCGCGCCGTCTACCGCTCGCCGGGGCTGTCGCCGGCGGCCGCGGCGCCGGTGCTCGACGCGGCGCGCGCCATCGGGCTGGCCATCGGCGGCGAGCTGGACCTGTTCGCGCACGCGCTGGCGGATCTGCGCACGCCGCAGGTGCCGGCGGTCGCCGAAGAGGCGGGCATCGCGGATGACGTGCCGCCTGCCGAGGCGACGGACACGCCCGAGGCCGCGCCCGCCGCCATCGATGGCGAGGAAGCGGCTCCGATGGCCGAGGACGACGACGAATCCGAACCGCCGCCCGTCGTGGTGGAGCCGCCGCCGCAGCCGCAGGGCTACGCGCCCGCCGTGCTCGCCGTCACCGGCACCAACGGCAAGACCACCGTCACGGCGCTGACCGGCCAGCTCGTGGAGCGCGCCGGCAAGACGGTGGCGGTGGCCGGCAACATCGGCCCCACCTTGCTGGACACGCTGGGCGCGCACATGGACGCCGACACGCTGCCCGAGGTCTGGGTGCTCGAGCTGTCCAGCTTCCAGCTCGACGGCGTGCAGGGCTTCGAGCCCACGGCGGCGGCGGTGCTCAACCTCACGCAGGACCATCTGGACTGGCACGGCTCGAGCGTCGCCGGGCCGCCCCAAGGCGCGAGCGCCCCCCCGGGGGGCAGCGAAGCACGCGAAGCGGCGAGCGTGGGGGCGGCAATGGCCGCCTACGCGGCGGCCAAGGCGCGCATCTTCGGCCAGCAGGGACTGATGGTGCTCAACCGCGACGATCCGGCCGTCATGCAGATGCTGCCGCCGCCGGTCAAGGTGCGGCTGCAGCGCCCGCAGGTGCGCGCGCACCTCACCTTCGGCGACGGGCTGCCGCAGCGGCCGTCCGACTTCGGCATCGAGCGCGTCAACGGCATGGCCTGGCTGGTGCGCGCGCACGAGGCCGACGAGACGCAGAAGCGCCGCCGCGGCGCCGCCGCCGAGGAGGAAGAGATCCACCTGCAGCGCCTGATGCCCGCCGATGCCCTGCGCATCCGCGGCCGGCACAACGCGCTCAACGCGCTGGCGGCGCTCGCGCTGGCCAGCGCGGCGGGCTGCCAGCTCGGGCCGATGCTCTATGGCCTGCGCGAGTACCGTGGCGAGCCGCACCGCGTGGAATCGATCGCCCTCATCGAGGACGTCGAGTACTTCGACGACAGCAAGGGCACCAACGTCGGCGCGACCGTGGCCGCGCTCGGCGGACTCGGCGCCGAGCGCAAGCTGATCCCGATCCTCGGCGGCGACGGCAAGGGCCAGGACTTCACGCCGCTGGCCGCCCCGGTGCGCCAGCATGCGCGCGCCGTGGTGCTCATCGGCCGCGACGCGCCGGTCATCGAGGCCGTGCTCGCGGACACCGGCGTGCCGCTGCTGCACGCCGCCTCCATGGCCGAGGCGGTGGCGCTGGCGGCGCGGCGTGCGCATGCCGGCGACGCGGTGCTGCTGTCGCCGGCCTGCGCCAGCTTCGACATGTTCGACGACTACGTCCATCGCGCCGCCGTCTTCGGCGAGTGCGTGCAGGCGCTGGCCGACGCGCCGCCATCCAGCGAGGAGGCCGCATGACGGACGCCGCCGCCGCAAGTCCCCGCAGCCGGTTCGCCCGCTGGTTCGGCCGTGCGCGCGGCGCGGCCGACGCGCTGCCGATGAACCTGCCGGTGCGCCTGGGCGGCGCCGGCTTCACGCAAACGCGGGCCGCGCCGGTGCGGGTGCTCGGCTTCGACCAGGCGCTGCTGTGGGTGGTCATCGCGCTGGCCGCCTGGGGGCTCGTGATGGTGTTCTCGGCCTCGATCGCGCTGGGCGACAACCCGCGCTTCGTGCGCGCCGGCTACAGCCAGTCCTTCTTCGTCGTGCGCCACGCCCTGTTTCTCTGCATCGCCTTCGTGGCGGCGCTGATCACCTTCCAGATTCCGATGCAGACCTGGGAGCGCATGGCGCCCTGGCTCTTCATCATCTCGCTGCTGCTGCTGGTCGCCGTCCTGCTGCCGCACGTCGGGCGCGTCGTCAACGGCGCACGCCGCTGGCTGCCGCTGGGCGTGATGAACTTCCAGCCGTCCGAGCTGGCGAAGCTCGCGATGGTGTTCTATGCCGCCAGCTACATGGTGCGCAAGATGGACATCAAGGAGCGCTTCTTCCGCGCCGTGCTGCCGATGGGCGTCGCAGTGGTGGTGGTCGGCATGCTGCTGCTGGCCGAGCCGGACATGGGCGCCTTCCTGGTGATCGCCGTGATCGCGATGGGCATCCTGTTCCTGGGCGGCGTCAACGCGCGCATGTTCTTCGTCATCGCGACACTGATGGTCATGGCCTTCGCCGTCATGATCGTGACCAGCGACTGGCGCCGCGAGCGCCTGTTCGCCTACCTCGATCCGTTCAGCGAGGCGCATGCGCTCGGCAAGGGCTACCAGCTCTCGCACTCGCTGATCGCCATCGGCCGCGGCGAGATCTTCGGCGTGGGGCTGGGCGGCAGCGTCGAGAAGCTGCACTGGCTGCCCGAGGCGCACACCGACTTCCTGCTCGCGGTGCTGGGCGAGGAATTCGGCCTGGTCGGCGTGCTGCTGGTCATCGGCCTGTTCTTCTGGCTCACGCGCCGCATCATGCACATCGGCCGCCAGGCCATCGCGCTGGACCGCGTGTTCTCGGGCCTCGTGGCACAGGGCGTCGGCATCTGGATCGGCTTCCAGGCCTTCATCAACATGGGCGTGAACCTGGGCGCGCTGCCGACCAAGGGCCTGGGCCTGCCGCTGATGAGCTTCGGCGGCTCGGCGATCCTGATGAACCTGATCGCGCTGGCGGTGGTGCTGCGGGTGGACTACGAGAATCGCGTGTTGATGAGAGGTGGCCGCATATGAGCAAGGCGGCCCTGGTCATGGCGGGCGGCACCGGCGGCCACATCTTCCCCGGCCTGGCGGTGGCCGAGGAGCTGCGTGCGCGCGGCTGGCGCGTGCACTGGCTGGGCGCGCCCGGCGGCATGGAGGAAACGCTGGTGCCGCCGCGCGGCTTCGAATTCGAGCCGGTGCAGTTCGGCGGCGTGCGCGGCAAGGGCCCGCTGACGCTGGTGCTGCTGCCGCTGCGGCTGCTGCGCGCCTTCTGGCAGAGCATCGCCGTGGTGCGCCGCGTGCGGCCCGACGTGGTGGTGGGCCTGGGCGGCTACATCACCTTCCCGGGCGGCATGATGGGCGTGCTGCTGGGCAAGCCGCTGGTGCTGCACGAGCAGAACTCGGTGGCCGGCATGGCCAACAAGGTGCTGGCCAGCGTGGCCGACCGCGTGTTCACCGCCTTCCCGGACGTGCTGGCCAAGGCGCGCTGGGTCGGCAATCCGCTGCGCGCGGCCTTCATGTGCCAGCCGGCGCCGGCGGCGCGTTTCGCCGGCCGAAGCGGGCCGCTGAAGCTGCTGGTGGTCGGCGGCAGCCTGGGCGCGCGCGCGCTCAACGCCGTGGTGCCGAAGGCGCTGGCGCGCATCGCGCCCGAGGCGCGGCCGATCGTGCTGCACCAGAGCGGCGCCAGGCAGATCGACGAGCTGCGCGCGAACTACGCCGCCGCGGGCGTCGAGGCCGAGCTCGTGCCCTTCATCGACGAGGCCGCCGAGGCCTACGCCGAGGCCGATCTGATCGTGGCGCGCGCCGGCGCGAGCACGGTGACCGAGATCGCGGCCGTGGGCGCGGCGGCGCTGTTCGTTCCCTTCCCGTCGGCGGTGGACGACCACCAGACCACCAACGCGCGCTTCCTCGTCGATGCGGGCGGCGGCTGGCTGGTCCAGCAGACCGACTTCACCCCCGAATTGCTGGCCGACCTGCTGCAGAAAACCGACCGCGCCACCCTGCTGGACAAGGCCCAGCGGGCCAAGGCGATGCAAAAGACCGAGGCGCTGGGCGAGGTGGTGCGCGCCTGCGAGGAGCTGGCCAGATGAAGCACGCCATCCGTCATATTCATTTTGTGGGCGTGGGCGGCTCGGGCATGAGCGGCATTGCCGAGGTGCTGCGCAACCTGGGCTACACGATCTCCGGCTCGGACCTGGCCGACAGCGCCACGCTGCGCCGGCTCGCCGCGCTGGGCATCCGCACCTTCGTCGGCCACGCGGCGGCGAACATCGCGGGCGCCGACGCGGTCGTGACCTCCACCGCGGTGCAGGCCGACAACCCCGAGGTGATCGCCGCGCGCGAGCGGCGTATCCCGGTGGTGCCGCGCGCGCTGATGCTGGCCGAGCTGATGCGGCTCAAGCAGGGCATCGCGATCGCCGGCACGCACGGCAAGACCACCACCACCAGCTTGGTGGCCAGCGTGCTGGCGGCGGCCGGGCTGGATCCGACCTTCGTGATCGGCGGCCGCCTGAACAGCGCCGGCGCCAACGCCAAACTCGGCAGCGGCGACTACATCGTGGTGGAAGCCGACGAGTCGGACGCCTCGTTCCTGAACCTGCTGCCGATCATGGCGGTGGTCACGAACATCGACGCCGACCACATGGAAACCTACGGGCACGACTTCGCCCGGCTCCAGGGCGCCTTCGTCGACTTCCTGCACCGCATGCCCTTCTACGGCGTCGCGATCCTGTGCACCGACGATCCGGCGGTGCGCGAGATCGTGGCCGAGGTGACTTGCCCGGTCACCAGCTACGGCTTCGGCGCGGAGGCGCAGGTGCGCGCCATCGACGTGCGCGCCGTGGGCGGGCAGATGCACTTCACCGTGCAGCGGCGCAACGGCGTCACGCTGCCCGACCTGCGGGTGGTGCTCAACCTGCCGGGCGAGCACAACGTGCGCAACGCGCTGTCGGCGATCGCCGTGGCGGTGGAGCTGGGCGTGCCCGACGATGCGGTGCTGCGCGGCCTGGCCGAGTTCAAGGGCGTGGGCCGGCGCTTCCAGCGCTACGCCGACGTCGCGGTGCCCGCCGCGCCGCAGGGCGGGCGCTTCGCGCTGATCGACGACTACGGCCACCACCCGGTGGAAATGGCCGCCACCCTGGCCGCCGCGCGCGGCGCCTTTCCCGGCCGGCGCCTGGTGCTGGCCTTCCAGCCGCACCGCTACACGCGCACGCGCGACTGCTTCGAGGACTTCATCAAGGTCATCGGCCAGGCCGACGCGGTGCTGCTCGCCGAGGTCTACGCCGCCGGCGAGCCGCCGATCGTGGCCGCCGACGGCCGCTCGCTCGCGCGGGCGCTGCGCGTGGCCGGCCGGCTGGAGCCGGTGTTCGTCGACGACATCGCCGCGATGCCGCGCGCCATCCTGGACAACGCGCGCGACGGCGACGTGGTCCTGTGCATGGGCGCCGGCTCCATCGGCGGCGTGCCGGCGCGCGTGGTCGAGCTCGGCGGCGCGGCGCCTTCCGCAACCCCTACGCAAGGAGGAGGCACAGCGTGACTTCCATCGATCCCCGCAGCCTCGGCAAGGTGGCCGTGCTGTTCGGCGGCACCTCGGCCGAGCGCGAGATCTCACGCATGTCGGGCACCGGCGTGCTCGACGCGCTGCGCGCGCGCGGCGTCGACGCGCATGCCTTCGACCCGGCCGAGCGCGAGCTGGCCGATCTCAGGCGCGAGGGCTTCGCGCGCTGCTTCGTTGCCCTGCATGGGCGCCACGGCGAGGACGGCACCGTGCAGGGCGCGCTGGAGCTGCTGGGCATCCCCTACACCGGCTCGGGCGTGATGGCCTCCAGCGTGGCCATGGACAAGGTGATGACCAAGCGCATCTGGCAGGCCGACGGACTGAGCACGCCGCGCTACGTGCGCCTGGCCTTCGACCAGCAAAGCCGCGAGCAGGTGCGCGCGGTGCCCGACGTGCTGGGCCTGCCGCTGATCGTCAAGCCGCCGCGCGAGGGCTCCTCCATCGGCGTCACCAAGGTCGAGGGCTACTCGCAGATGCAGGAGGCGGTGCAGCTGTCCGCCCGCTACGACCCCGACGTGCTGTGCGAGGAGTTCATCGAGGGCGAGGAAGTGACCTGCGCCGTGCTGGGCAGCGGCCTGGAGGCGCAGGCGCTGCCGGTGGTGCGCATCGCCGCGCCCGACGGCGCCTACGACTACCAGAACAAGTACTTCACCGACGAGGTGAAATACCACTGCCCGAGCGGCCTGCCCGACGCGCTCGAGCAGGAGGTCCGGCACCTCGCGCTGGCGGCCTACCGCACGCTGGGCTGCCGCGGCTGGGGGCGCGCCGACCTGATGATCCGCGCCGGCGACCGCAAGCCCTTCCTGCTCGAGATGAACACCTCGCCGGGCATGACCAGCCATTCGCTGGTGCCGATGTCCGCGCGCGCGGCCGGCATCGGCTACGAAGACCTGTGCCTGCGGGTGCTGGCCTCGGCCACGCTCGATTCGGCGCCGCCCGCGGCGCACCCGCAAGGACGGTAGCCATGGCCGACAGCATGCCCGTGCCCTTCGACGTCAAGCTCATGAACATCGTCGCGACGCTGCTCTTCGCGTTGTGCGGGTTCATGCTGCTGGCGGCCGGGGCATGGTGGGTGCTGCGCCAGCCTTTCTTCCCGCTCGGCGGCATCAAGGTGGACGGCGACGTCACGCACAACAACGCCATCACCCTGCGCGCCAACGTGGCGCCCAAGCTCGCCGGCAACTTCTTCACCGTGGACCTCGCCACGGCGCGCGCCGCTTTCGAATCGGTGCCCTGGGTGCGCAAGGCCGTGGTGCGGCGCGAGTTCCCCGACAAGCTGCGCGCCACCCTCACCGAGCACGTGCCGGTGGCCTACTGGGGCAGCGAGGCGGAGTCGATGCTGGTCAACAGCTACGGCGAAGTGTTCGAGGCCAACGTCGCCGAGGCCGGCGAAGGCCTGCCCCGGCTTGCCGGGCCGCAGGACCAGGCCGGCCACGTGCTGGGCATGTACCGCGTGCTGGTGCCCGTGTTCCAGCCCTACGACCTCACGATCCAGACGCTCACGCTGTCCAGCCGAGGGAGCTGGCAGGCGGCGCTCGATACCGGCGCGGTGATCGAGATGGGCCGCGGGTCGGGCGAGGAGGTGGTGGCGCGCACGCAGCGCTTCCTGCGCACCGTGACCGCGGTCGCGGGCCAGTACGGCCGCAGCATCGAATCGGTGGAGAGCGCCGACCTGCGCCACAACGAGGCCTACGCGCTGCGGCTGCGCGGCGTCACCACCGTGGTGCCCGACGCCGGGAAGAAATAGCGAGAGAGAAGAAACACCGAGGACATTCATGCCCAAAGACTACAAAGACCTGGTCGTCGGACTCGACATCGGTACTGCCAAGGTGATGGCGGTCGTCGCCGAGGTGCTGCCCAACGGCGAGCTCAAGCTCGCGGGGCTGGGCATCGCGCCGTCCAACGGCCTCAAGCGCGGCGTGGTGGTGAACATCGACGCCACCGTGCAGAGCATCCAGCAGGCGCTGAAGGAAGCCGAGCTGATGGCCGACTGCAAGATCGGCCGCGTGTACACCGGCATCACCGGCAGCCACATCCGCGGCATCAACTCCAGCGGCATGGTCGCGGTGAAGGACAAGGAGGTCACGCCGGCCGACGTGGCGCGCGTGGTGGAGACCGCGCGCGCGATCAACATCTCCAGCGACCAGCGCCTGCTGCTGGTGGAGCCGCAGGAGTTCGTGATCGACGGCCAGGACGTGAAGGAGCCGATCGGCATGAGCGGCATGCGGCTCGAGGCGAAGGTGCACATCGTCACCGGCGCGCAGAGCGCGGCCGAGAACATCATCAAGTGCGTGCGCCGCTGCGGGCTGGAGGTGGACCAGCTCATGCTCAACCCGCTGGCCTCCAGCCAGGCGGTGCTGACCGAGGACGAGCGCGAGCTGGGCGTGGCCCTGGTGGACATCGGCGCCGGCACCACCGATGTGGCGATCTTCACCAACGGCGCGATCCGCCACACCGCCGTGATCCCGATCGCCGGCGACCTGATCACCAGCGACATCGCGATGGCGCTGCGCACGCCGACCAAGGATGCGGAAGACATCAAGGTCGAGAACGGCTACGCCAAGCAGCTGCTGGCCGACCCCGACACGCAGGTGGAGGTGCCGGGCCTGGGCGACCGCGGTCCGCGCATGCTCAGCAAGCAGGCGCTCGCGGGCGTGATCGAGCCGCGCATCGAGGAGATCTTCTCGCTCGTGCAGCAGGTGGTGCGCGAGTCCGGCTACGAGGAGGTGCTGTCCTCCGGCGTGGTGCTCACCGGCGGCAGCGCCGTGATGCCCGGGATGATCGAGCTGGGCGAGGACATCTTCCTCAAGCCCGTGCGGCGCGGCATCCCGAAGTATTCGAGCGCGCTGTCGGACATGGTGGCGCAGCCGCGCGCCGCCACGGTGATGGGGCTGCTCGAGGAGGCGCGCTTCGCGCGCATGCGCGGCTACAAGGTCGCGCAGAAGAACGGGTCCGTAAAGACTGCATTCGGACGTTTCAAGGACTTCATCGTGGGGAACTTCTGAGATGAAATACCACCGACCGTACTTCGCTCAAGGCAGCCCGCCCCATCACTTCAACGAACGATGGCGGCGAACGGGTCCACCGTCATAGCACCTGGCGCGTTCATCGCAAGACAGAGACGAAATACATCCCTACAAGGCAACTGCAAAGATTCAAGGAGTTAATCATGGCCATCGAAATGATCGAAGTCGAAGAATTCAACCAGGGCACGCAGATCAAGGTGATCGGTGTCGGCGGCGGCGGCGGCAATGCCGTGGCCCACATGATCGAGCGCAAGGTGCAGGGCGTGGAGTTCGTCTGCGCCAACACCGATGCGCAGGCGCTCAACCGCAGCAACGCGCACAAGACGATCCAGCTCGGCCTGACCGGCCGCGGCGCGGGCAGCAAGCCCGACGTCGGCCGCGAGTCCGCGGAGGTGGCGGTGGACGACATCCGCGCCGCCATCGACGGCGCGCACATGCTGTTCATCACCGCCGGCATGGGCGGCGGCACCGGCACCGGCGCCGCGCCGGTCATCGCGCGCGTGGCCAAGGAGATGGGCATCCTCACCGTGGGCGTGGTCACCAAGCCCTTCGACTGGGAAGGCGGCAAGCGCATGACCAACGCCGAGTCGGGCCTGGCCGAGCTCGAGGCCAACGTCGATTCGCTGATCGTGATCCTCAACGAGAAGCTGCTCGACGTCCTGGGCGACGATGTCACGCAGGAAGAGGCCTTCGGCCACGCCAACGACGTGCTCAAGAACGCCGTCGGCGGCATCGCCGAGATCATCAACGAGTACGGCAACGTCAACGTCGACTTCGAGGACGTGCGCACCGTGATGGGCGAGCCGGGCAAGGCCATGATGGGCACCGCCGCGGCCAGCGGCCCGGACCGCGCCCGCATCGCGGCCGAGCAGGCCGTGGCCTGCCCGCTGCTCGAGGGCATCGACCTGTCGGGCGCCAAGGGCGTGCTGGTGCTGGTCACGGCGTCGAAGGCTTCGCTCAAGCTGAGCGAATCGAAGCTGGCGATGAACACCATCCGCGCCTATGCCTCGCCGGACGCGCACGTGATCTACGGCGCCGCCTACGACGAGAGCCTGGGCGACGAGATGCGCGTCACCGTGGTGGCCACCGGCCTGTCGCGCCAGGCCATGGGCCGCGGTGCGCCCCAGCTCGAGGTGATCCGCACCGGCACCGACAACGTGCCTTTCGGCGTGCCCACGGTGGGCACCGGGCTGGCCGGCCAGCCCAACTACGACGGCATGGCCGTGCCCAGCGTGTGGCGCACCAACCGGACCATGGCCGCGGCCAAGGTGGATGCGCTGTCGTCGGGGGGCATGGACGACTTCGAGATCCCCGCCTTCCTCCGCCGCCAAGCTGATTGAACTTGGCCCCCCGGCTTTTCACGCGCTGCGCGCGTGTAACTCCACCCCCCGAGGGGGAGGCTCGGCCGCCTTGGGGCGGCCCGGCGGCGGCCGGGGCGCATAAAGCTGCTGCGCAACCCGATCTCGCGCCTGTGGTGCTCGCCGTACCGAAGTACGGCTGCGCGCCTCGGCGCGACCTCGGGCTGCTCGCCACGCTTTCTGCACCATCAATCGCCGTGCGCTGATTTCCATACCATGGCTATCGCGGCCATAAGAAGGGCCATGGCCCGGGGCGGGGCTGCGGCACCTAAAATCCCGGGTGTGCTGCAACAACGAACCCTCAAGTCACTGACCCGCGCCGTGGGCGTGGGGCTGCACAGCGGGCAGCGCGTGGAGCTCACCCTGCGCCCGGCGCCGGCGGACACGGGGATCGTGTTCCGCCGCGTGGACCTGCCCGAGCCGGTGGACATCCCGATGAACGCCGAGGCGGTGACCGACACGCGCCTGGCGTCCACCGTGTCGCGCGGCGGCGCCAAGGTGCAGACGGTGGAACATCTCATGTCCGCTTGCGCGGGCCTGGGCATCGACAACCTGTACATCGACATCACCGCCGACGAGGTGCCGATCCTCGACGGCTCGGCCTCGTCCTTCGTGTTCCTGCTGCAGAGCGCGGGCATCGAGCTGCAGAAGGCGCCGCGGCGCTTCATCCGGGTGCTGCGGCCGGTCGAGGTGCGCGAAGGCGAGGGCGATGCGCTAAAGTGGGCGCGCCTGGAGCCCTACCACGGCTACAAGCTGAGCTTCGAGATCGACTTCGACCACCGCGTGGTCGATTCCACCGGCCAGCGCTTCGAGTTCGACTTCGGCAGCGGCTCCTACAGCCGCGACATCGCGCGCGCGCGCACCTTCGGCTTCACCAAGGAGGTCGAGTACATGCGCTCCAAGGGCCTGGCGCTGGGCGGCGGGCTGGACAACGCGATCGTGATGGACGACACCAAGGTGCTCAATGCGGGCGGGCTGCGCTACGACGACGAGTTCGTCAAGCACAAGATCCTGGACGCGATGGGCGACCTGTACATCGTCGGCAAGCCGCTGCTGGCCGCCTACACAGCCTTCCGCTCGGGCCATGCCCTGAACAACCGGCTGCTGCGCGAGCTGCTGGCGCATGCCGACGCCTACGAGATCGTGACCTTCGCGGACGAGAAGCGCGCGCCGCGCGGCTTCGTCGAGGTCGCGCGCGCCTGGTAGGCCGATGCTGCTGTTCCGCTGGGCCATCCTCATGGCGCTGCTGGTGGCCGGCGTGTGTTTCGCCTTCTATGCCGGCACCGGGCAGCTGAGATACCGGCGCCTGGGCTGGATCGTGCTCAAGTGGACCCTGCTGGCGGCACTGGGCTTCTTCGCCGTGCTGATCGCCGAGCGGGTGCTGTAGCCGCCGCGTTCAGCGGGTGCGGCCCTGCCGGTACATCCCGCTCGGGCGCCGCGACAGCGTGGCCGCCTCGGCCAGCCGCGCCATCGAGCGGCCCACCTGCGCGTGCGTGATCGCCAGCCCCAGCGCGTCGGCCGCGTCGCTGCCCGGCACGCCGGGCAACTGGAGCAGGCGCCGCACCATCTCCTGCACCTGCGCCTTGGCCGCCTTGCCGTGGCCGGCCACGGCCTGCTTCATCTGCAGCGCGGTGTACTCGGCCACCGACAGGTGGTTGGCCACCAGCGCCGTCAGGCAGGCGCCGCGCGCCTGGCCCAGCAGCAGCGTGGACTGCGGGTTCACGTTGACGAACACGATTTCCACCGCCGCTGCGTCGGGCCGGTAGCGCTCGGCAATCTCGCCGATGCCGTCGAACAGCACTTTCAGCCGCGCCGGCAGCTCGCCGCGCGCGAGGTGCTTGGTGCTGATCGTGCCGCTGGCCACATAGCGCAGCGCATGGCCGTCCACGTCCACCACGCCGAAGCCGGTGGTCTGCAGGCCGGGGTCGATACCCAGGATGCGCATCAGGGCCACCTCACGCTTTCAAGAGAAAGCGCAGCGAAACCCGTTCGGAAACACCCGCGGAACCGGCTTTGCCGGGCCGCTGGGAGTGCCCCCTCGAGGGGGTGTCCGAGCCACACGCAGTGGGCGAGGCTGGGGGTGGTCCTCATACGCCGTAGTACCAGCGTACGGAGTGAAAGAAGATCGGCGCCGCGAAGCACAGCGCGTCGACGCGGTCGAGCAGGCCGTTGGCGCCGGTCACGCCCACGCCCTTGCGGCCCCAGTGGGGAATGCCGCGGTCGCGCTTGAGCGCCTTCATCACCAGGTGGCCCATCGAGCCGGCGATGCAGGCCACCAGTGCCATCGCCAGGGCCTGGCCGAAGCGGAAAGGCGTGATGAAGGACAGCAGCGCGCCCACCCCGCTCGCGATGCCCATGCCCGCGCCCCAGCTCGCCCAGTTGAAGCTGCGGCTGATGTTCGGCGCGAAGGGCTTGCGCTCGATGCGGCGGTTGATCAGGTGCTGCACCAGCATGCAGGTCTGCACCACGACGACGAGGAAGAACACCAGGAACGCGCTCTTGCCCTCGTAGCCGGGGAAGGACAGCAGCAGCAGCGCCGGCACGTGGCTCAGGCCGTAGACGCAGACCATGATGCCCCACTGCAGCTTGGCGTTGCGCTCCAGGAAGTGGCTCGGGTCGTCGGCCAGCGCGCTGGCCACCGGGATCGCGAAGAACACGTACACCGGGATGAACACCGTGAACAGGTCGAAGCGCGCCGTGCCCACCAGGATGAACTGGATCGGCAGCACCGCGAAGAAGGCCAGGATCAGGCTGCGGTGGTCGCCGCGGCGCGTGGGCGACAGCGTGATGAACTCGCGCAGCGCCAGGAAGGCGATCAGCGCGAACAGCAGCGTGGCCGCGGTCTCGCCCAGCGCCCAGCCGATCCAGAAGACCAGCGCCATGATCCAGGTCACCTGCAGCAGCTCGCGGAAATGCCGCAGCTCCTCCTGCCAGCGCGCGTCGTGCACCGGGTTGCGGCGCTCGCGCAGGCCGAGCAGGAAGGTCGCGGCGCTCACCACGACCAGCAGGCCGAAGACGACCAGGAACAGCGTGGCGATCTGCTGCGTGGGGCTGAGGCTGCGCAGGAAGGCGTTCATGCATCCCTCAGCGCGATCACCGCTTCGCGCGCACGGTCGAGAAAGGGGCGGCGCGCCTCGCCGTCCCCGACGCACACCGGCGCGCCGAAGGTGACGGAGCACAGGATCGGCACCGGCACCACCTCGCCCTTGGGCATCACGCGCTGCACGTTGTCGATCCAGGCCGGCACCAGCACCGCCTCGGGGAACATCTGCGCCAGCGTGTACAGGCCCGACTTGAACTTCTGCGGCTCGCCCGTGTGGCCGCGCGTGCCTTCGGGAAAGATGATGATCGAGTCGCCGCTTCTCAGCGCCTCGATCAGCGGCTGCAGCGGCGCCAGCGGGTCGGGCGGCGGCGCGCCCTCGGCGGCCGGCGCCGGCGTGCCGCCGCGCTCGACGTAGATCGCGTTGAACAGCTCGGTCGTGATCCAGCGCTTGACCGGCGTGTTGGCCCAGTAGTCGCGCGCCGCGATCGGCCGCGTGATGCTGCGCAGCTCCTCGGGCAGCGCGGCCCAGATCATCACCAGGTCGAGGTGGCTCTGATGGTTGGCGAAGTAGATGCGCTGTTCGGCCTTGGGCGGGCAGCCGACCCAGCGCGCCTGGGCGCCGGTGAGCAGGCGCACCAGGCCCAGCAGAACCCATCCTGTCAGCTTGGCAAGCATGGGCAGATGATACGGAGCGCCGGGTTCAGGGCAGCGTGACCGCGCCCATGCGCGCCACGATGGTGGCGGTGCGGCTGTTCAGGTAGGCCGAGCCGGGCCGGCGCTCGAAGGATTTCGGGCTGGGCAGCATCACCGCCAGGCGCGCGGCCTCGTGGGCGCTCAGGCGTGCCGCCGGCTTTCGGAAGTAGTACTGCGCCGCCGCCTCGGCGCCGAAGAGGCCTTCGCCCCATTCCACGTTGTTGAGGTAGATCTCCAGGATGCGCTGCTTGTCCAGCAGCAGCTCGAGCGCGGTGGCCAGCACCAGCTCCTGCCCCTTGCGCAGCAGGGTCCGCTCGCCCGAGAGCAGCAGGTTCTTCGCGAGCTGCTGCGTGATGGTGGAGCCGCCGCGCAGTTGCACCGGCCGCACCGGCTTGCCGCGGGCGATGGCGCGGGCCGCGCGCCTGGCGGCCAGTTCCTCGGCCTGGGCATTGCGCTGGCGCGCGCGCTGGATGGCTTCCCACTCGACGCCCTTGTGGTCCACGAAGTCGGCGTCCTCGCTGGCGATCACGGCGCGCTTGAGCGTGTCGGCGATCTGCGCGTAGGGCACCCAGGCCTGGCGCCAAGCGCGCTCGCCGTTGCGCTGCGTGGCGATCTGCCACGCCTCGCTGCGCTGGAAGGTCGTGGACTGCGGATCGATCGCCGCCATGGCGGCGATGCGCACGATGAAGTAGAGCTGGAGCGCCACGCCCGCCATCAGCAGGCAGCCGATCCAGCGCAGCAGCGGCCTCATGCGCTCGCCAGCCGCGCGCGCAGTTCGGCCAGGACCTGGGCCGAGGGCGGCTGCACGCCGCGCCAGATCGCGAAGGACTCGGCCGCCTGCTCGACCAGCATGCCCAGGCCGTCGCGCGGCACCGCGCCGTGCGCCTGCGCCCAGGCCATGAAGCCGGCGGCCGCCGGCCCGTACATCATGTCGATGGCGAGCGCGCCTTCGCGCAGCACCCGCGCGGCCACGGGGACCGCATCGCCGGCCAGACTGGAGGCGGTGGCGTTGACGACCACGTCGAAGGCGCCGGGCACCGCGTCCTGCGCCCAGGCCTCGAGCGCGGCACCCTGGCGCAGGGCCAGGGCCGCATGGCGCTGCACCAGCGCGACGGCCCTGCGCTCGGTGCGGTTGGCGACCGCCAGCCGCGCGACGCCGGCCTCGAGCAGCGGGCCGAGCACGCCGGCCGCCGCGCCGCCCGCGCCCAGCAGCAGCACCTCGCGGCCTGCCAGCGGCACTTGGGCATTGCGTTCGATGTCGCGCACCAGGCCGGCGCCGTCGGTGTTGTCGGCGTGGATGCCATCGTCCTCGAAGCGCAGCGTGTTGACGGCCTGCGCCAGCGCGGCGCGCGCGCTGGTGTGCTGCGCGATCGCGGCGGCGTCGAACTTGAAGGGCACGGTCACGTTGCAGCCGCGCGCCGCGTCGCCGCGCGCGGCGGCCTCGCGCCGGAAGTCGTCGACGCCCTGCGCGAAGGCGCCCACGGGCAGCAGGCGCCGCTCGTAGGCCAGGCGCTGGCCTGTCAGCTCGGCGAAGCGGGCATGGATCCACGGCGAGCGGCTGTGCTCGACCGGGTTGCCCATCACGCAGTAGAGATCCATGGTCGGATGATTCGGAAGGTCAGGGCGCCGAGAGCTGGGTTTCCAGCGTGTCGTCGCGGGTGAACTTGAAGCGCGAGGGCAGCACGATCTGATCGGCCTGGCGCCGCATCGCGTCGGTGAAGCGGCCGAAGCCGCCGATGCTGCGCACGATCGCCTGGGCCTGGCGGTCGAGCTGCGGATGGCCCGAGCTCTCGACGATCTCGGTGGTCAGCAGGCTGCCGTCGAAGTTGACGGTGATGAGCATGGTGAGCTCGCCATAGAGCTTGCGCCCGCCGGCCTGCGGGAAATGCGCGGTGCCGCGCGCCTCGATGCGCCGGCGCAGCGCGTCGACGTACACCGCGTAGGCGGCTTCGCGCGTCGACGGGCTGATGTAGCGCTTCTTGGGCCGCGCGTTCTCCTCGTTGACCCGGCGCTCGATCTGCGCGAGCAGCTCCAGCAGCTGGCGGCGCTTTTCTTCCTGCGCGTCGGCCTCGGAAGGCGTGCCCGGCGTGCGCGGGTCGGGCAGCGGCAGGGCCGCGAGCTGCTCGCGCAGCCGTGCCAGCAGCAGCATCTGCTGCTCCTGCATGGCGTCGATGCGGCGCTGCGCCTCTTCGGCCGAATCGCCGATGGCGGTGAAGCTCGAGGGCGGCAGCGGGCTGGTGGCCCGGCCCCGGTCGAGATCGCCGCCGCCGGCCAGCGATGTCTGCGCGACGGCGGTGGCCTTCTCGGGCGGCGGCTCCCTGGACTTGGCGTTGACCAGGATCACCTCCAGCGGCGTCTCCTGGAACATCCGGTCGAACGCCGCCGGATCGGCGAACCGGATCGCGAGCAGTGCCACGTGCGCTAGGACCGACAGGCCCAGCGCGATCTGCAGCGTGCTCAGATCCTTGAGGTTCATGCGGGTGAATTCTCGGCGGCCTCGCTGGGTTCGGTGTCGGAGAGATCGACCGCGATGGCCAGCGGGCCGGCGGCCGGCTCCTCGTCGTCCTCGGCCTCGGTGGCGGCATCGGCCGCCGCGTCCAGCCGTTCGACCACCGTGCCGCTCACGTCGAGCGCGATCTCGTCGATCTCGCCCAGCCTCACCCGCACGCGCGCGCCGCGCGCCAGGCCCTGCGCGCCGAGCACCGGGAACACCAGCGGCAGCGCATCGGCGCGCGCCAGCACCATCGGCGGCTGGTCCTTGATCAGCGTGGCCTCCAGCTCGGTGATGCCTTCCTGCTGCAGGTGGCGCAGGGTCCAGAAGCGCTCCATGCCGCCCTGGTAGGCGTTGTAGGCGCTGTAGGCGGCATCGAAGCCCGAAAGGATGGAGAACAGCTCCGCGTCCTTGGGCTTGAACGGCGCGGCCAGCGCCGCGGTGCGGCCGTGGCGCGCGGCGGCGATGATCTGCCACTGGTTCACCAGGTCGGTGTAGCGGCGCAGCGGCGAAGTGCTCCAGGCGTAGCTCTTGACGCCCAGGCCCGCGTGCGGCAGCGCCTTGGTGCCCATGCGCACCTTGATGCCCGGCGCCAGGCTGGCCTGGCTGCGGTACAGGGCCGGCACGCCGAGCTCGGCCAGCCAGCTGCCCCAGCTGCTGTTGGCCAGGATCATGGCCTCCGAGACGATCAGGTCCAGCGGCGCGCCGCGCCGGCGGGTCGTGATCTCGACGCGCTCGCGCCCGGTGGGCTCGGCGCCGTCCGCGGCCTCGCGGACGAGCCGGAAGTTGTAGTCGGGACGGTTGAAGTTCTCGGGCTTGCCGCGAACCACCTCGCGCTGCGCCTTCAGGTGCAGGGCGAGGCGATGCAGGAAGGCCAGCGGGGCGTGCAGCTGCTGCACCGCCTCGGGCGCGCCGTTGCCGCCGTCGCCTTCCAGCCAGGCCTGCGTGAGCACGTCGTCGAGCCGGTCGTGCCGCAGGTTGGCCACCACCGGCACCCGCTCGAGCCGGGTCTCGGTGCCCAGCAGCGCCAGCGTGGCCTCGTCGAAGCGCGCATACAGCGACACCGCCGGCCGCTCGCCGCCCTCGTCGAGCGTGTAGGCGTCGACCACCGCGTCGGGCAGCATGGTGATCTTGTGGCCCGGCATGTAGACGGTGGACATGCGCGCGCGCGCCACCTGGTCGAGTGCGCTGCCCGGCGCCAGGGCCAGGCCCGGCGCGGCGATGTGGATGCCCACGGTGACCGTGCCCTGCCCGAGACCCTGCACCGACAGCGCGTCGTCGATCTCGGTGGTCTGCGAGTCGTCGATCGAGAAGGCCGCCACGCCCTCGGCCAGCGGCAGCGGCTCGTCGACCGCCGGTGCCGCCACGGCCGGAAAGCCCGTGCCCTTGGGAAAGTTCTCGAACAGGAAGCGGCGCCAGTGGAATTCGTAGGCCGATTCGATCGCGCCGGCGCGCTCCAGCAGCGCGAGCGGCGAGCGCTGCGTGGCCCGCGCCGCCTCGACCACCGCCTTGTACTCGGGCGCGTTCTTGTCGGGCTTGAAGAGGATCCGGTAGAGCTGCTCGCGGATCGGCGCCGGGCACCGGCCCTCGGCCAGGTCGGCCGCCCATTCGGCGATCTGCGCCTGTACCGCCTTCTTCTTCTCGATCGCGGCCAGCGCCTGCTGGACGATCTCGGCCGGCGCCTTGCGGAAGCGCCCCTTGCCGGCGCGCCGGAAGTAGTGCGGCGCCTCGAACAGCGCGTACAGCGCCCCCGCCTGCTGGGCGATGGACGGCGTGCCGCTGAAATACTCGGCCGCCAGCTCGCCGAAGCCGAACTCCCCCTCGGGGGCGAATTCCCAGGCCAGGTCGAGGTCGATCGAGGCGGCGAGTTCACGCGCCTCGCCGATCAGCGCGGCGGGGGCGGGCTTGTCGAAGCGCATCACGATGTGGGCGGTCTTGACCTTCACCCGCTTGCCGGTCTCCAGCTCGACCTGCGCCGAGGCCTCGGCCTCGGAGAGCACGCGGCCGCCGAGGTACTTGCCGGCTTCTTCGAACAATACAAACATCGCCCGATTGTCCCATGCGGGTCGGGCCCCGCACGCGTCCTCAGGCCAGATCGAGGAAGGCCGTCACCTCGTCCAGGTGCGCCTGCTCGAAGTCCGACAGCGCATGGTCCCCGCCCTCCAGCAGCTTGATGCGGCAGCCGGCGTAGCGGGCGGACATCTCGCGCCAGTCGAGCACCTCGTCGCCCTTGGCGATGATCGCCAGGCAGCGCTCCGGCCGCGGCAGCGGGCCGACTTCCAGCGCGGCGAACTGGCCGATGAACTCGGGGCGGAAGTGGAACTGGGCCCCGGGCTCGTGCCAGAAGGTCTGCAGCCCGATGTGCCGCCCCAGGTCGCGCGCCGGGTGGACCGCCGGATTGAGCAGCACGGCGCGGCAGCGCGTCATCGCGGCGACGTAGGTCGCGTAGAAGCCGCCCAGCGAGGAGCCGACCACGGCCATCGCGTCGCGCGGCCAGGCGGCGATGCCGCGCATGACCATGTCCATGGCGTCGCGCGGCGAGGGCGGCAGCTGCGGGCACCACCAGTGCACCGCCGGATGGGCGTCGGCCACCCGCCGGCCCATGGCCTGCGCCTTGGCGGATCGGGGTGAGGAACGGAAGCCATGCAGATAGAGCAGATGGGTGGTGGCTGACAGACTCATGCGGGCGGCGCCTCCCGGGACGCGTTTTGTGTGTGAAACGTTTTTACTTACTGCGCGCTACGAATTCTTGCACGAGAGCGGCGCGTTCGCGTGTACGCAATTGCCCGACAGCGGCGCTGCTGTGGCGGCGGCGCAGATAATCCGCCCCCATGTCGGCCGTGTTCAACCAACCCTCTCTCGTGCGGCGCGTGCTGCCCATCTTCCAGGGGTTCGACGGCTTTCTCGCGTTCGCGGTCTTCCTGCTCGGCTGCGCCGGCCTGTTGACGATGTACTCGTCGGGTTTCGACCACGGCACCCGCTTCATGGACCATGGCCGCAACATGCTGCTGGCCGGCTTCATCCTGTTCGTGGTGGCGCAGATCCCGCCGCAGCGGCTGATGAGCCTGGCGGTGCCGCTGTACGTGGTCGGCATCGCGCTGCTGATCGCGGTGGAGCTCTTCGGCATCACCAAGAAGGGCGCCACGCGCTGGATCAACGTCGGCATGGTGATCCAGCCCAGCGAGCTGCTGAAGATCGCCACCCCGCTGATGCTGGCCTGGTGGTTCCAGCGCCGCGAGGGCCAGTTGCGCCCGCTCGACTTCGCCGCCGCCGGGGTGCTGCTGCTGCTGCCGGTCGGGCTGATCATGCGCCAGCCCGACCTGGGCACCTCGCTGCTGGTGTGCGCGGCCGGGCTGTCGGTGATCTTCTTCGCCGGGCTGAGCTGGAAGCTGATCGTCCCGCCGGTGGCCCTGGGGGCCCTCGTCGTCACGCTGGTCATCGCCTTCGAGCCGCATCTGTGCGTCGACGGGGTGGACTGGCGCGTGCTGCACGACTACCAGAAGCAGCGCGTGTGCACGCTGCTGGACCCGACCAAGGACCCGCTGGGCAAGGGCTTCCACATCATCCAGGGCATGATCGCCATCGGCTCGGGCGGCCTGGGCGGCAAGGGCTTCATGCAGGGCACGCAGACGCACCTGGAGTTCATCCCCGAGCGCACCACCGACTTCATCTTCGCCGCCTACTCCGAGGAATTCGGCCTGGCCGGCAACCTGTTCCTGATCGCCGCCTTCATCTTCCTGATCTTCCGCGGCCTGGCGATCGCGCTGGAGGCGCCGACGCTGTTCTCGCGCCTGCTGGCCGGCAGCGTGTCGATGATCTTCTTCACCTACGCCTTCGTGAACATGGGCATGGTCAGCGGCATCCTGCCCGTGGTCGGCGTGCCGCTGCCCTTCATCAGCTACGGCGGCACCGCCATGGTCACGCTGGGGCTGGCCCTGGGCATCCTGATGTCGATCGCGCGCAGCAAGCGCCTGCTGCAGACGTGACGCGGCGCGCCTGTCACCCGGGCGATAGCGCCGCAGCGGCGGGCGGGCTCCAATGCGCGGCCGTTCGACATCCCAAGGAGACACCATGCCGGCCTTTTCCATCGTCCGCGCCGCCGCTGCGGCGGCGCTCGCGGCCTTCGGGACCCTGAGCGTGGCGCAGACACCCCCGCCGCGCGTGCTCTCGGCCACCGAGAGCGACCCGGTCCGCCTCGGCCTGATGCAGGGTTCGCCGCCGCCGGCCGACAGGCAGATCACCTTCCAGAACGGCGGCCAGTTCCCCAACCTGCGCTGGACGCTGCAGCACATGCGCGAGCTGGTGCCCAGCCGCAACGTGTGGCGCGGCAGCGGCGCGGCGGCCGAGCTGCCGCGCGCCGAGCGCGACTGGTCGGGCTTCGCCTTCGACGATCCGCAGGGCGGGCGGCTGGACCTGGAGGCCTACGCCGAGCGCACCTACACCGACGCCATCGTCGTGCTGCACAAGGGCCGCGTGGTGCTGGAGCGCTACTGGGCCGGCATGACGCCGAACACCCTGCACGCGGTGTTCTCGGTCACCAAGTCGCTCACCGGCGTGCTGGCCTCGCAGCTCATCGCCGAAGGCAAGCTCGACCCGGCGGCGCGCGTGTCGCAGTACCTGCCCGAGCTGGCCGGCACCGCCTGGGAAGACGCGACCGTGCAGCAGACCCTGGACATGACCGCCGGTGTGCGCTTCCGCGAGGACTACGCCGACCCCGGCTCGGAGGTGATCCAGTACGCGATCGCCTCCGGCCTGGTGCCCATGCCGCCGACCTGGAACGGCCCGCGCGACACCATCGCCTTCCTGAAGACGCTGAAGAAGGAGGGCGAGCACGGCGCCGGCTTCGCCTACAAGACGGTGCACTCGGAGATCGTCGGCTGGCTGGTGCACCGGGTGACCGACAAGCCCTTCTCGCAGAACCTGAGCGAGCGCATCTGGTCGCGCATGGGCGCCGAGAACGACGCCTCCATCAACATCGACCGGCTGGGCTTCGAGTCGATGGGCTCGGGCTTCAACGCCACCGCGCGCGACCTGGCGCGTTTCGGGGAGCTGCTGCGCAACGAGGGGCGCACGGGCGGCCTGTTCGGCCGACAGGAACTGCTGGCCAAGGGCGCCGTGGACATGATCCGCGCCGGCGGCGACCGCGAGAAGTTCAAGGCCGGCAACCAGCCGGCGCGCGCCGGCTACTCCTACCGCCATCAGTGGTGGATCGTGCACAACGCCGACGGCGCCTACGAGGCCTCGGGCATCCACGGGCAGTACATCCACATCAACCCGGCGGCCGAGGTGGTGATCGTGCGCCTGGGCTCCTCGCCCGTGGCGGCCAACGGGCCGGCGCATCCCTTGCACATGCGCGCCTTCCAGGCCATCGCCGACGCAGTCCGCTGACCCGCGCACAGCCCTGAAACAGGGCGCGCCATGCGCGGAATGCCGCGGAACCGGCTTCGCCGAGCCGCTGGCATTGCCCCCGGTCGGGGGTTGGCGAAGCGGACACGCAGTGCCGTGCAGCCTGGGGGCGAGCAATAATCCGCCAATGATCTCCCGCGAACCCACCATCGAGCGCCTGGCCACGGCGCAGCAGCTCCTGCTCGCGCCCTTCGGCCTGGACGAATCGCACCTGGCCAAGGCGCTGGCCGAGATCCGGGCCCACCGGGTCGACGACGCCGACCTGTACTTCCAGTACACGCGCAGCGAGGGCTGGAGCCTGGAGGAGGGCATCGTCAAGACCGGCAGCTTCAGCATCGACCAGGGCGTGGGCGTGCGCGCCGTGAGCGGCGAGAAGACGGCCTTCGCCTATTCCGACGACATCTCCGAGGCCTCGCTGCTCGATGCCGCGCGCACCGTGCGGGCGATCTCGGCCGCCGGCCGCAGCGCGCGGGTGAAGGCCGCGGCCCGCAAGGTCGCGCCCAGCCGCTCGCTGTACGAGGGCATCGACCCCATCGCCTCGCTGGACAGCACCGCCAAGGTGGAGCTGCTCGGCAAGGTCGAGCGCCTGGCGCGCGGGCGCGACCCGCGCGTGGCGCAGGTGATGGCCGGCCTGGCCAGCGAGTACGACGTGGTGCTCGTCGCGCGCGCCGACGGCACCCTGGCCGCCGACGTGCGGCCGCTGGTGCGCCTGTCGGTCACCGTGATCGCCGAGCAGAACGGCCGGCGCGAGATCGGCTCGGGCGGCGGCGGCGGGCGCTTCGGCCTGGCCTACTTCAGCGACGCGCAGATCGCGCAGTACGTCGACCAGGCGGTGAACTCGGCGCTGACCAACCTCGAGTCGCGCCCCGCGCCGGCCGGCGAGATGACCGTGGTGCTCGGCCCCGGCTGGCCCGGCATCCTGCTGCACGAGGCCATCGGCCACGGGCTGGAGGGCGACTTCAACCGCAAGGGCTCCAGCGCCTTCTCGGGCCGCATCGGCCAGCGCGTGGCCGCGAAGGGCGTGACGGTGCTGGACGACGGCACCATCGCCGACCGCCGCGGCTCCCTGAACGTGGACGACGAGGGCCATGCGAGCCAGCGCAACGTGCTGATCGAGGACGGCATCCTCAAGGGCTACATCCAGGATTCGCTCAACGCCCGGCTCATGAAGGTGCGCCCCACCGGCAACGGTCGGCGCGAGAGCTACGCCCACGTGCCGATGCCGCGCATGACCAACACCTACATGCTCGGCGGCGACAAGGACCCGCAGGAGATCGTCGCCGGCATCGACAAGGGCCTGTACGCGGTCAACTTCGGCGGCGGGCAGGTCGACATCACCAGCGGCAAGTTCGTGTTCTCGGCCAGCGAGGCCTACTGGGTCGAGAAGGGGAAGATCCAGTACCCGGTGAAGGGCGCGACCCTGGTGGGCAACGGCCCCGATGCGCTGACCCGCGTGAGCATGATCGGCAACGACATGGCGCTGGACTCCGGCGTGGGCACCTGCGGCAAGGAAGGCCAGAGCGTGCCGGTGGGCGTGGGGCAGCCGACGCTGCGCATCGACGGCCTGACCGTGGGCGGCACCGCATAAATACAACGTGTCGATCCGTTCCGTCGCAGCTGTGCTACATTCCCACTCCATGTCCGCCCTTCGCGCCTTTTACTTTGCCTACTTTTGGTTCCCGGTTTCCGGCGGACGAGAGGCGCGCGCGTAAAGCAAGCAGACGACAGACAACCTCCCAGAACCGCCGGTGCCTCAAGCCCGGCGGTTTTTTCTTGCCCCGACGAATCCAAGCACCGAGAGAAGGACAGCGCGAATGAGCACGAAAACCGCCCCGGCCAGCGACACCTGGTACGCGAACGTCGAGAAAACCAGCCAGACCGACGACGAACGCATCAAGGACATCAACGTGCTGCCTCCGCCCGAACATCTCATCCGCTTCTTCCCGATCCGCGGCACGCCGGTCGAGTCGCTGATCACCGGCACCCGCCGCGCCATCCACAACATCATGGCGCGCAAGGACGACCGGCTGCTGGTGGTGATGGGGCCGTGCTCGATCCACGACCCCGCCGCCGCGCTGGAGTACGCGCGGCGCCTGAAGGCCGAGCGCGCCAAGTACGCCGACACGCTGGAGATCGTGATGCGCGTGTACTTCGAGAAGCCGCGCACCACGGTGGGCTGGAAGGGGCTGATCAACGATCCCTACCTGGACGAGAGCTTCCGCATCGACGAAGGCCTGCGCATCGCGCGCCAGCTCTTGATCGACATCAACCGGATGGGCCTGCCGGCGGGCAGCGAGTTCCTGGACGTGATCTCGCCGCAGTACATCGGCGACCTGATCGCCTGGGGCGCGATCGGCGCGCGCACCACCGAAAGCCAGGTGCACCGCGAACTGGCCTCGGGCCTGTCGGCGCCGATCGGCTTCAAGAACGGCACCGACGGCAACATCCGCATCGCCACCGACGCCATTCAGGCCGCGGCGCGCGGCCACCACTTCCTGTCGGTACACAAGAACGGCCAGGTCGCGATCGTGCAGACTAACGGCAACAGGGACTGCCACGTGATCCTGCGCGGCGGCAAGGCGCCGAACTACGACGCCGAGAGTGTGGCCGCGGCCTGCCGCGACCTGGAGGCCGCCAGGCTCACGCCCACGCTGATGGTCGACTGCAGCCACGCCAACAGCAGCAAGCAGCACCACAAGCAGGTGGACGTGGCGCGCGACATCGCGGCGCAGATCGCCGGTGGCAGCCGCAGCGTGTTCGGCGTGATGGTGGAAAGCCACCTGCAGGCCGGCGCGCAGAAGTTCACGCCGGGCAAGGACACCATCGGCGCACTCGAG